>ERZ833963.314-NODE-314-length-74592-cov-23.752552_pt1 | contig 74592 bp, 55 predicted proteins | sample MGYA00519693_ERZ833963 | MGnify/ENA primary metagenome ERZ833963 (study PRJEB31850, sample SAMEA3708748) | human gut metagenome | biome: human gut; feature: human-associated habitat; material: faeces | place: China | collected 2014 ...
GCAAGAAAAGCCGTCCGCCATACCGCCACAGGCGAAACGGAGTCCGCAGGACGACCGACACCGCCCGGCAAACGTCACGGTCCGCATCGGCCGACGCTGCCGATCCTTTTTTCCGACGGCGGGATTTTGAAATCCCGCCGAAATACGTTATATTTGTAAGAACTATCAACCACCAATACTCGGCTCATGGCACACCACGTTTTTATCAGTTACGCAAGTAAAAACAAACAACTGGCCGATGCGCTCTGCCACACGTTGGAACAACACCGCATCTCCTGCTGGATCGCCCCGCGCGACGTCCTGCCCGGAGAGCCCTACGCCCGCGAAATCATCCGCGGCATCCGCGACTGCCAGATCATCGTGCTGATCTATACCAACGACTCCAACGCATCGGAGCACGTGCTCAACGAGATCGACAAGGCGTTCAACTACGGGAAGGTCATCATCCCCTTCATCGCCGACGATACGCGCATGAGCGACGAGTTCGATTACTACCTCAGCCGCAAGCACTGGCTCACGGCCTTTCCCAACCCCGAACAGCACTTCGCCAAATTGGTGGAATCGATCGCCCGGACGCTGAAACTCGACACGACGCCCGTCGTGACACCGCCTCCGACACCCACGCCGCCGCCCGCCACGACGACTCCGCCGCCCGCAGTGCCGCGCCCGACGATTACTCCCGTCGACGTTCCGCGCCCGCTGGCCGGACGCAATCGCACACGCGGCAAACAGAACTACGACAACGGCGACAGCTACGAAGGCGAACTCTTCGACAACAAACGCGACGGGCAGGGCACCTACACATGGAAAGACGGAGACAAATACGTCGGCGATTTCATCGATAACCAGCGCACCGGAAAGGGCACCTTCTACTGGGTCGACGGAGAGCGTTACGAAGGCGAGTTCCTCAACGGAAACCGGCACGGCCGCGGCATCTATTTCTTCAAGAACGGCAACCGCTACGAAGGCGATTTCCGCGAAGGGAAACGCACGGGCCGCGGCACGTTCCAATGGGCCGACGGCGACCGTTACGAAGGCGAGTTCATCGACGGCGACCGCACCGGCAAAGGCTCCTACTACTGGAAGAGCGGCTCCCACTACGACGGCGACTTCATCAAGGGCAGCCGTACGGGCAAGGGCTCCTACTACTGGGCCGACGGAGACCGCTACGTGGGCGATTTCGCCGACGACAAACTCCACGGCCAGGGCGTCTACTACTACAAGGACGGCACCCGCTACGAAGGCACCTTCGCGGAGGACAAGCGCACCGGCCGCGGTACGTTCTACTGGCCCGACGGAGACCGTTACGAGGGCGATTTCATCAACGGCGAACGCACGGGCAAGGGCTCCTACTACTGGGCCGACGGCGATCGCTACGAAGGGGATTTCGTCAAGGGGAAATGCCACGGGACGGGTACCTACTACTACAAGAGCGGAAACCGTTATACCGGCGCTTTCGTCGACGACAAGCGCACCGGCAAAGGTACGTTCTACTGGGCCGACGGCGATCGCTACGAAGGCGACTTCGTCGAGGGGAAATGCCACGGCAAGGGTACCTACCATTGGAATTCGGGCAACTATTACGTCGGCGACTGGGTCAACGACGAACGCACCGGCAAGGGCGTTTATTACTGGGTCGACGGCGACCGCTACGAAGGCGACTTCATCAAGGGCTCGCGCACGGGAAAAGGATGTTACTACTGGCCGGACGGCGACCGTTACGAGGGCGACTTCGTCGAGGGAAAGAGTCATGGCAAGGGTACCTACTACTGGGCCAACGGAAACAAATACGTCGGCGACTGGGTCGCCGACAAACGCACCGGCAAGGGTGTCTTCTACTGGACCAGTGGCGACCGCTACGAGGGAGATTTCGTCGAGGGGAAATTCAACGGCGAGGGCATCTACTACTGGGCCGACGGAGACCGTTACGAGGGAGAGTTCTCGGACGGCGATTTCCACGGTTACGGTATTAAATACCATGCCGACGGCTCCCGCCAGGCCGGCCGGTGGGAACACGACAATTTCGTGGGATAAACGACCTTATCGAAAAAGCGGACGTCCGACGATTCAGACGCCCGCTTTTCCAATCCCTTCTGCCCGCCTACAATTTGGCGAAAACCCGCCGGATAGTCGGAAAAGTCTGCTGCAAATGCAGTTCTACCTCGGCAGGCGTACACCAGCATACGCGGTCGATCCCCTCTTCGGTCTGCGGCCGGAGCGTCGCGTCGGCCGCGGCCGCCATCTCGAACCAATGGGTGCGCTTCATCTCCCACTCCCCGCGCAACTGGTAACAATGGAGCGTGTCGCACAGGTGACGTCGGATCGAAGCCGCGACGCCCGTCTCCTCCCGAACCTCGCGCAGGGCGCACGCCTCAATCGTCTCGCCCCGCTCCCAATGCCCCTTGGGCAGATCCCAACGGCCGTTGCGGTAGATCATCAGCCGCTCGCCGCGGTCGTTGACGACCGCGCCTCCGGCCGCCTCGACGAGCCGGAACGCCGCGGCGAAGGCCGCGAAACAGCGGTCGGGGTCGGGAGTCACGACCGCCACGAAATTGAATGTTTCCAAAAAATTGAGTATCTTCGCCTGCGGAAGCGTCGTGCCGGCTTCGAGCGGAATCTCATGGTAAGGCTCTCCGACGGGACGCGATGAAAAAAGCAGAATCTTATCGGCGAAATAGATCGTTCGGCACATGAAGCATACGATTTGTTCCGGCAAAAGTACGAAGATTTGAACGAAATGAAGAAACCCAACTCGGCAAATATGAAAAAATTTTTCCTGCTTATGGCATGTACGGTTCTGGGACTCGGCTCCTGTACGGAGCGGCCCCGACCTCTCGAAATCGACAACGCGCTCACGGCCGAAGAGATCGCCGCGGGACGTTTCACCCCGGAGGTGATGTGGAAGATGGGAAGGCTCGGAGGGTCGCAGCTTTCGCCCGACGGCAAACGGCTCGTCTACACGGTCACCTATTATAATCTCGGCGAGAACCGCGGCGTGACGGCGCTTTACCTGCGCGACATGGCATCGGGCGAGGTGCGCCAGCTGACCGACCACACGTCGAACAACACGTCGCCGGCATGGTCGGCCGACGGGCGCACGCTCTATTTCCTGTCGGACCGCAGCGGCACGCAGCAGGTATGGCGCATGGCCGCCGCGGGCGGCGAGCCGCAGCAGGTGACCGCCTTCGACGCCGACGTCGAGGGCTTCGGCGTCAACAAGCCCGGCGATGCGATCTGGTACGTGCAGACGGTAGCCGTCCCCGGCGCCGAGAAGTGTTCGGCCGACCTCTATAAGGACATGCCCCGGTCGAAAGCGCACATCTACGACGATCTGATGGCCCGCCACTGGAACTATTGGGACGAGGGGCGCTACCGCCACCTCTTCATCGCCGCCCTCACCGACGGCAAAGCCGCCGAGGGCGTCGACATCGTAGGCGCCGACGCGGCGTGGGACGTACCCACGGCGCCCTACTTCGACACGGCCGAGATCGCATGGAGCAACGCCGGCGACCGGCTGGCCTACACCTGCAAGCCCCTCACCGGCACCGACTACGCCCTTTCGACCGATTCGGACATCTTCGTCTACGACCGCGCGAGCGGCCGCACGGTCAACATCTGCAAGCCGATGGAGGGCCGCGTCCGCTTCAACGCCATGGTACACCGCAATACGCCCTTCCCCGGCTATGACAAATACCCCGTCTGGTCGCCCGACGACCGCTACATCGCCTTCCGCTCGATGGCCACGCCCGGCTACGAAGCCGACAAGGAGCGCCTGATGCGCTACGACTGCCGCACGGCGGAGATCACCGACCTCACGCCCTCCTTCGACTACCACGCCACCAACGTGGCGTGGGCCGACGACCGCACGCTGTGGTTCATCGCCCCGATGGAGGGAACCTACCAACTCTGCCGCCTCGCGCTGCCGGCCCCCGACGCCACGTGCGGCACCGTCGACCTGCCGAAGGTCGTCACGTCGGGCGACCACGACATCAACGCCTTCACGATGGCCGGCGGACGCATCGTCGCCGAAGTGACGACGATGCGCATGGCCACCGAACAGTTCGAGGTCGACCCCGCCGACGGCAAGCTCACGCAACTCTCGGCCGTCAACAAGGAAATTTACGACCACATCCGCTTGGGAACGGTCGAAAAACGCTGGGTCGAGACCACCGACGGCAAGCGGATGTTGACGTGGGTCGTTCTGCCGCCCGACTTCGATCCGGCGAAGAAATACCCCACGCTGCTCTTCTGCGAGGGCGGCCCGCAGAGCGTCGTCTCGCAGGCGTGGAGCTACCGCTGGAACTTCGCGCTGATGGCCTCACAGGGCTACGTCGTCGTGGCGCCCAACCGCCGCGGCGTACCCTCGTTCGGGCAGGAGTGGCTCGAACAGATTTCGGGCGACTATTCGGGACAGAACATCCGCGACTACCTCTCGGCCATCGACGACGTGGCGCGCGAACCGTGGTGCGACCGCGACCGGCTGGGCTGCGTGGGCGCCTCCTACGGCGGCTATTCGGTCTATTTCCTGGCCGGCTGCCACCAGAAGCGCTTCAAGGCCTTCATCGCCCACTGCGGCATCTTCAACTTCGAGTCGATGTACGGCCAGACCGAGGAGCTGTTCTTCATCAACCACGACTACGGCGGGGCCTACTGGGAAAAGGATAACCCCACGGCCATGCGTTCCTACGCCAATTCGCCGCACAAGTTCGTCGACCGCTGGGACACGCCCATCCTGATCGTCACGGGCGAATACGACTTCCGCATCCCCTACACGCAGTCGCTCGAAGCCTTCACAGCCGCCCGTCTGCACGGCATACCGGCACGGCTCGTGGCCTTCGAGGACGAAGCGCACCAAGTATTCAAGCCGCAGAACTCGGTGGTCTGGAACCGCGAATTCTTCGGCTGGCTCGACAAATACGTCAAGGAGGCCCGGTAGCCTCTTCCGACGAGCCCCGCATCGGGAGCGCACCCCTCCGGACAGGGATGCGTTCCCGATGTCGTTTTACGATTACTCCGACCTGTTCATGATGAAAAACGGGGTGTTCGTTGAAATTTTTTCCTATATATTATCGAACCGGCTATTTTTGTACACAAATTGAAAGTTGTGTTCAAACCGAAAAACGACGGCCGTCCCGCAGAAGGCCGCATCGAGATAACGAAGATGAAAAAGATCCTCCTGAGCGTTTCCATGTTGCTGGCACTGGCTTTCGCGCCGGTGTCGTGCGACCGCGAGAAGGCCGAATACGGCGACGGACAGCAGCCCGTCGGGACCGTCACGGGCACGTTGTCGCTCGCGGCGATGACCGTCGTCCTCTCCACCGAGACCGAAACGCACGACGCGGTCGTGCGCCCCGACGCCGCAGCCGCGACGAGCGCTCCGGCCGCCTCCGGCCGCCTGCAAACGGCCGCCCGTGCGGAAGCCGAGACCACCTATACATGTACCGTTACGGATGCGGCGGGCGCCGCCGTCGCGCAGTTCCCCTACGACCGACGCCCCGAGACGCTCACCCTGCCCGCCGGAGCCTATACGCTGACGGTCGAGTCGGCCGAACCGAAAGCCGCGGTATGGGACGACCCCGTCTACGCCGCCCGTCAGGAGGTGCTGATCGACCGGAACGCGACCGTCGAAGTGGGCGAGGTGCTCTGCACGCCGGCCGCCGTCGGCGTCGCGCTGGTCTTCGACCCCGCATTCGGTACGCAGTCGACCGCCACGGTCGACTGCGGCGGCGAAGCGCTCGCCTTCACGACCTCCGAGAGCCGCACGGGCTGGTTCGCAGTCGGGACGGCGCGGACGCTGACCCTGACCGTCGAAGGAACCGCGGGCGAGGGAACGCCCGTGTCGTTCACGCGACGCTATACGGACGTACAGGCCGGACAACTCTACCGCTTCACCGTCAAGGGCGAATCGCTCTCGGCGCCCGACATCGAATGGGTCGGCCACGACACCTCCCAGCGCTACGAAGCCAACGACGAACTCGAAGCGCAGATCGTCGTCACCGCCGCGGCCGGCATCCGCGCCTTCACCGTGGAGATCATCTCCGAAGAGGTGCTGACGCCCGAAGTGCTCGATGCCGTGGGGCTCGCGCCGGAGCTCGATCTGGTCTCGCCGGGCGATTACAAGGAACCGCTCGAAGGGCTGGGATTCCCCACCGGAGAGAAGGTCGTCGGCCAGACCTCCGTATCGTTCGACATCTCGCCCTTCATGCCGCTCATTCCACTGCTGGGTACGGGCGACAGCGATTTCCGTCTGACGGTCACCGACAACGAAGGGCAGACCACCGTCGCCTCGATCATGGTGCACAGCACCAACGGCGAAGCACCCGAACCCGAAGGCCCCGAAGAGGAGTATCCGGGCGGCGATGCCAAACCGCTGGAACCGCCCCACGCAGGACAACCCTATCCGGGCGGCGACGCCAAACCAATTCACAACACACAAAAAATAACCACAATCCGATGATTATGAAGCAGAACATTACGAATTTCGGGGGGGGGTCGAAGACCTATCTCCGTCCGGAAGTCACCGCAACGGAAGTTGTCGTGGAGACCGGCTTTGCAGCCAGCGAGGCATTCCCCGGCGGAAATGCCAAACCTTTCGACGCGTGGGGCGATCGAGTGTTCGATGCCTACGGCGATCCGATCGAAGAATAATAAAACAGACATCCATATGAAACACGCATTTACCAAAGGATTGTTCGTTGCAGCCACTGCAACGCTCATCGCGGCCTGCTCGACCGACGACGCAGCCGACCAAATGCCGGTAGCACCCGGCAAAATCGAGGTCAGCCTCAAAGCCGCGCTGCCCCAGAGCCGCGCGCAGATCGAGGTCGACGAGTCCAACGGCCGTTTCTCCGGTTCGTGGGAGGCGACCGACGAGCTGACGGTCTATGCCGAAGGCAGCACCTCCGGCGAGGAAACTCCGAAATTCACCTACGACGCCGACGCCAAAGTGTTCAAAGGCCAGCTGACCAACGCCACGCAGGACTGGACCTACCAGGCCGTCTACCCTGCCGTCGACGCTACGCCGCTCAACATCCCGTTCGGTGCGGAGCGTACGCAGAAGGGCAGCAATTTCAACGGCGCCTACGATCCCCTCGTGTCGGTACCCGTAACCCATGTCGGCGCCGAGCCGGGCAAGACCCCGCAGGGCGAAGCCGTGACCTTCGGTCTGAACCGTCTGACGGCCATTCTGGCGCTCACGTTCGAGACCGACGACGCCACGGTCAAGGCCGAAAAGGTGAAGTCGGTAGCACTGACCGCCGCCGGCAAGACGATCGCCGCCAAGTCGTTCGACATCACGCTTGGCGACCAGTCGGGCGCCCTCAACGCCTCCGAGCCGTCGGAGACGATCACGCTGAGCTACGAAGCCGGCAGCGAACCGACCGCCGCCTCGTTCAAGGCCTATTTCAACGTTCCGGCCGCCACCTACGGCAAGCTGTCGGTGGTCATCACCACCGAAGGCCACACCGCATCGCTCGACCTGACGACCGACGGCATCGAGCTGCTCCCCGGCGAGTTGGCCTACACGACCAAAGCCGTGAGCGGCTGGACTGCACTCGCTGCCGCTCCGACACTCGAATGGGTTGACAACCCCACCTTCGAGCCGCAGGAGATCAAGGAAGGTATGAGTGTAAAGGTCAATCTGCAAGCAGCAGCCGGTATCGAAGGATTTGTTATCAAGATTAAATCCCCAGCATTATCTGCCATTCTCGGCTCTACATTCCCGCCGGTAGATAATACGATGACATTGGACATGGTTAACGATAAAAATACAGCGACAATCAAAGATATGATTCCGGGATTTCCCGATCCGCTGGCCGGTCATACGGGAGCATTCCAACTCGATCTTTCCACGCTCGTTCCGCTGATTTTATCATTGCCGGAATTGGGTGTTCCAGAGGGGCAAATTTACGGCAACCATGAATTCTCGCTCAGTATGAGCGATGCCCTTGGGCGTCCGATTGAAAAAACGCTGATTTTCTATGTTCCAACCCCTGCTGCCAATCCGACGATTGTTTATAATAACGATGTCAATTTATGGACAAACAAAGCTACGTTCACCTTGTCCGATATACCTTCGAATGCATCTTCGATTGCAGTCAAGTACAAAGCAACAGACAGCTCCGAATGGCTCGACGCCGATGTTAAAGGGACAATCGCAACCGCTTCACCGGAATGGGAAGGTCCTTTCACTACGGTAGAAACCTCTCCGAATTCGACCGTAACACCTTATTATCGCCAAAAAACCGCTACCGGTATCCGAAACGGTAAAACATACGAATATAAATTGATCGTCGACGGCAACGAATATGCTGGAGCAACAACATTTTCCGCCAATACCAAAGAAGCCAATGGCGAAATTCCATCGTTGGATAACGCACAATTGTCATGCTATGATTGGGACAAATGCAATACCGACGATACATGGTGGGCAAGCGGCAATTGCGTGACAAAAATGTTTATAGAAGTTACAACTACTTGCTTAAAGTATGAAAATAATGCAGCTAAATTAGTATCATCCAAACCTCTTGCAATCGTTAAGCTATCGGCAGGAAATCTATTTACCGGCAAATTCAAGAAAGCCGATGCAACCACAGGTGTAGCTTCGTTCGGAGTTAATTATTCATGGAACGTTCGACCGACAGGGATCAAATTTTCTTATTACGGCGCCGTTGCACAAGGAAATCTACAACAACAACACGGCAAGCAGGTAACATCTGCCGAAAATGATTATGCTCGTGTCTATGCCGCTATCATCGATTGGTCGAATTCAAAACCGAGAGCTGTCTCATCGGGTTCCAAAGCTCCAACCGGCACTTGGGATCCCGAAATCGTGGACAATTCGACACATGAACCAACGGAAGTTGAAACATACGGCGGCGGCAAAGTCATCGCCTATGCTTCGTACTGGATCGATAAAAACAATATGCCTGCCGAGTTTTCTACGAAAACGTTGCAGTTCAACTGGTACGACAAAGAGGCTAAACCTACGGATGGAAATTTAAGCCTTATCATATCCTGCGCATCCAATGCTTACGGGGATTTCATGTGCGGTTATGATGGCAATTATATGTATATCAAAGACTTCGAGTGGGTATACTAATCCTCTGAAAACGACAACCCTGCAAATTTCCGGGCGGCCCGACGACCGCCCGGAGATTCGTTAGGGTCGGAAACGGCTGCGGGGAGGGCCGCCGAAAAACTCCCGCGATACGCAAAGAACCGATTAACGCACTTCGAAATGCGCAAACTCAAACTTCTGACACTGATTCTGCTGCTGGGGACGGCCGTCGCGGCCGCCGCCCCGCGGCCGGAATCGCCCGTCGACCGAACGGCCGCCGCACCCGATCCTATGGCAGCGGAAACGTCCGACATCGCCGACGCGGAGCCGCCGCTCACCGCCGAACCCCTTCCCGCGACCGACGTCGCTCCGGTATCGGAGGCACCCGACGGGCCGACTGCCACGACGCCGGCCGGCGACCGTGCAGCCGGACTCACGGCGATCGCGGACGGGGAACAGCCTCAGTCGGCGAAAACCGTCAACCAGCGGCGTGCCGAGCGCGGCATCAGCTCGCGGACCAGCCTCTTCGTCCCCAAGGGACAATGGGTCTTCGGCGGTACGGTCTCCTATTCGACCCACAACAACCGCGACTACGACGTGCTCGTAATCGACGACATCACCTCCGAAGGCTACACCTTCAAGGTCAGTCCGATGATCGGCTACGCGCTGGGCAACAACTCGACGCTCGGCGTGCGCTTCATCTACGGCCGCACGCTGCTCAAACTCGACGGGGCGAACGTCAGCTTCGGCAACGGCGACTCGTCGACAGACCTGAGCGTCGACTATTACTACGCGCTGCGCCACTCCTATTCGTTCGCTGCGGTCTACCGCCGCTACATCCCCTTCGGCGAGTCGAAGCGCTTCGGCATCTTCACCGACATCCAGCTGCTCTTCGGCGGCTCGCAGGGTAAGTTCGCGGCCGATTCGCCGATCAAGGGCACGTTCCAGCGGGGCTTCGACTTCGAGCTGGGCCTCTCGCCCGGCCTGATCGCCTTCGCCACGAACAGCATGGCCGTCGAGGTCAATGTCGGCATGATGGGCATCGGGTACAGCCGCGTGCGGCAGGTACACAATCAGGTGACGACCGGCACGCGCCACCAGAGCGCCATGAATTTCAAAGTCAACCTGCTCTCCATCGGGCTGGGCATATCGTTCTACCTCTAAAACCGCACGGCAATGAAGAAATTCCTACTTTTGATGCTCCTCGCGCCGGCGGCACTGTCGGCCGCGGCCGACTCCGGCGCCGACGCCTCGGTCGTCGTGCGCAAAGACTCGGCCTTCGTCGAGAAACACCGTTTCCTGCCTACGGCCAAGCGCATCGACCGCCGCATCGACCGCAACAAATTCGCCTACAAAGGCGAGGTGGCGCTCGGCATCACGGCCTCCTACGGCACGATTTCGAGCGACGACACCGACATGATGCTCATCCTCGACAACATCAACCTCGACGGGACGATAGCGCAGGTCAACCCCTTCGTGGGCTATTTCTACCGCGACAACAACATGGTCGGACTGCGGCTCGGCTACCGCCATATCGGCATGGGACTGGGCAATCTGGAAGTCGATCTGGGTTCTCAGAACGATCTGGACATCTCGCTCGACAACATGGACTACTCGGGCAACGCCTACTCGTTCGGACTGTTCCACCGCTCCTATACGGGTATCGACCCCAAGGGCAGTTTCGGTCTGTTCGCCGAATTGGAGCTGTCGGGCATGATCGGCCGCTCGGACTTCTCCTACCTGTCGGGCGACACGCCGAAATCGACCCACAGCAAGTCGTTCAAGATGAACATTTCGTTCAATCCCGGCGTGGCGGTCTACATCTTTCCCAACGTCTGCGGAACCCTCTCGTTCGGACTGGGCGGCTTCCAGTATTCGAAGATCGACCAGACCGACCAGGACGGCAAAACCGGCAGCCGCACGGCGTCGAAAATGCGTTTTCGGCTCAACCTTGCCAATATCAACGTGGGTATGACCGTTCATTTGTGGAACAAAAAGAAAGAGTAACCATGAAACGACTCATCCTTTTCGGCGCACTGTGCCTTCCGGCGTTCTTCGCCGGCTGCATCCATAACGACCTGCCCTACCCCGTGGTGACGATCAACATCGAGGCGATCGAGGCCGAAGGGCTCGACGGCGCAGCCCAGATCAACGCTGCGCAGCAGACCGTCATCCTGCCGCTTTTGGAGACCACCGACATCCGCAACGTGCACATCACCTCGGTGACGCTCACCGAAGGCGGGCAGTCGTCGGTCGCCTTCCCCGGCACGTTCGACCTGCGTACGCCGCTCTACACGACGCTGTCGCTCTATCAGGAGTACGGGTGGAGCATCGCGGCCACGCAGACCATCGAACGCTATTTCCGCGTGAAGAAGCAGGTGGGCGCGGCCGAGATCGATCCTGCGAACCGCACGGCGACGGCCTATGTCTCGCGCAGCACCGACCTGCAAAACGTCCCGGTCAAGGAGCTCAAACTCGGCCCGGCCGGAATCACGACCTACTCGCCCGAAATCGAGGGAACGACCTCGTTCGAGACGGTACGGCTGGTCGACGTCACGGCGCACGGCCGCACGGAGCAGTGGCGGCTCCGCGTCGTGCCGACCGACGTCACGGTGCGCATCACGCAGTGCGACGCATGGGCGCGCATCGCATGGCTCGCGGCCGACGGTCTGAGCGACACCGAAATGGGCTTCGTCTACCGCCGCAAGGGCGACACGGAGTGGCTCGCGGTACCCGACGTCGAGATCGAGGGCGGAACCTTCCGCGCGAAACTCGCCGGCCTCGACCCCGAAACGACCTACGAACTGCGAGCCTTCTCCGACACGGACAGCTGCGACATGCGGGAATTCACCACCGAAGCGGCTCCGCAGCTGCCCAACGCCGGATTCGAGACGTGGAGCACCGACCGCAGCGACATCCTCTACCCCTACGCCGCCGACGCGCCGCTGGCCGAGCAGTTCTGGGGTTCGGGCAATCCCGGTTCGATGACGCTCAAAAAACTCGTCACCACCAACGAAAAAGACCCGCGTCCGGGTTCGGAGGGCCAATACTGCGCACAGCTCAAATCGCAGTACGTCGCCTTCCTCGGCGTCGGCAAGTTCGCCGCCGGAAACCTCTTCTCCGGCCACTACGCCGAAACGAAGGGCACCGACGGCATCGTGAATTTCAGCCAGCCCTTCACCTCGCGCCCCGTGGCGCTGCACGGCTGGGTGAAATACAACCGCGGCAAGATGGACTACATCAAAAGCAGCCCCGTGGGCATGAGCTTCGCCAAGGGCGACCCCGACGAAGGCATCATCTACATGGCGCTGGGGCGCTGGACGGCCGCCGAATACGGCGGAACGGAGCAGTCGCCCGTGCAGGTCTACACCCGCGACACGAAGACCTTCTTCGACCCCGAAGGCAAGGACGTCATCGCCTACGGCGAGGTGGTCTTCACCACCAGCGTCGACGAGTGGCGCGAATTCACCGTCAAACTCGACTACACGGCCACGGACGTCGTACCCACGCATCTGATGATCGTCTGCTCGGCGTCGCGCTACGGCGACTACTTCACCGGCAGTTCCGACAGCGTGATGTGGGTCGACGACTTCGAACTGGTCTACGAATAACGTCCCGGAACACGATACGCGAGGGGTCGGCGCTTTCGAAAGCGCCGACCCCTCGCGTATCATTCTCCCTGCGCTACCGCCGCTTCAACTCGGCGCCCAGCATCACGCCGGGATAACGTTCCAGAATCGCGGCGATCTGCTGCAACTTCGGATTCTGCGCATACTGCTGCGACGAAGCGCGCAGCGAACCGAGCGCGGCATTCGCTTCGAAAAGCAGCGTCAGTACGCCGTCGGCATGTTTCGCCCGGCCGGTGAAAGAGACCGGATTGCCGGCGAAGAGGCACTCGACCGTCAGCTCCCCCGTATCTTCGTCGTAGCGGTACACCCCTTCTACCTTATGGGTGTCCAGCACTGCCTTGAAGACACCGCGACGGGAGAAAGAGACCGTCGCCTTGCCCGGTTGCAGCCCCGCCTGCTGGAAATAGGAGGGCAGCTGCCCTTTGAGCGTCGAGGCCGCCAGCGAGGCGAGCATATCGTCGCCCGTGTACTCCATCGCCGGCGCCTGATAGCTCCACGAGCCGAACAGCTCCTTCTCCGGAAGCGGTTCGGGGGCAGCGGTCGCCGCGGCGGACTCCGACGAAGTACCGCCCGTCAACGACTGGATGGCGCTCTTGAACATGTCCTGCCACGACTGCGCCGAAACGGGCGTCGCAAAGGCGGCGGCGAAGGCCGCGATCAAAAACAGACGTCTCATCGTCATTGCTTCGTAAATTCGAATCCCAGATAGAGATCGTCGAACTTGCCGACCAGCGTGCTGACCGTCGCGGCCGTCGTGCTGAACGAAGCGAGTTTCTGCCCCAGCACGTCGACCATTTTCAGCAGCCGCGTAGCCGGAAAGAGGATTTGCAGGTCGGTTCCCGACAAGTAAGTCTTGCCGTTGAGCGTCCCCAGATCGTATTTCGACGACATTTCGAAATGCAGCGCGATATCGTGGCTCTCGCCCGTGAACTCGTAGGTTCCGGTGAACGTCCGGCTGCCGAACGTCGCCGTGAAGCGCTTGTCCGCCGCGAACGAGAACTTGCACGCACCGGCACGGATTCCCGCCAGCGCGTAGAGCTTTTCGAGCTGCTCCTCCATTTTGCCCGTCACGGCCGACGCTCCGACGTCGGCCAGCGCGTTGTCGCTTTCCAACTTCACGCCCGGCGCCTCGTACTGCCAGTCGCCGATCATCAGCGTTTCGGTCGCCTTGCCGCCCGTCGCCTTGTCGACGACGTTCGAGGCCGCGCTCTTCAACGCCTCTTTCCAATCCTGCCCGACGGCCGGTACAACGCAGCACGCGGCCAGCAGGCACATCAAAAGTCTCTTCATAAATTCCGATAATTTGTTTCGTTCACTCCTTTTCGAGCCGGTCGATCTCGGCGAGCCATACCGCGGCGCTCGCATCCGACGGCATCCGCCAGTCGCCGCGCGGCGACAACGCCACCGAACCCACCTTCGGCCCGTCGGGCATCGCCGAACGTTTGAACTGCTGCGAGAAAAAGCGGGAGAAAAAGGTCTTCATCCACCGCAGGATCGTCGCCCGGTCGTAACGCCGGCCGAACGCACGTTCGGCCAGAAAAAGTATCTTCGCGGGCGGAAACCCCTGCCGGACGAAGCGGTAGAGGAAGAAGTCGTGCAGCTCGTAGGGGCCGACCAGCTCTTCGGTCTTCTGCGCGATACCGCCCTCTGCATCGGCCGGCAGCAGTTCGGGTGAGACGGGCGTGGCGGCCACGTCGCACAACACCTCGCGCACACTCCCTTCGGCGCAGTGCGCAGCATACCACTCGACGATATGGCGCACGAGCGTCTTGGGTACCGAGGCGTTGACGCCGTACATCGACATCTGGTCGCCGTTGTAGGTCGCCCAGCCCAGAGCCAGTTCCGACAGGTCGCCCGTACCGACGACCAGCGCACCTTCGCGGTTGGCCACGTCCATCAAAATCTGCGTCCGTTCGCGCGCCTGCGCATTCTCGTAGGTCGTCGAGCGGTCGTCTTCCGGCAGCCCGATGTCGCGGAAATGCTGTTCGCAGGCGGCGCGGATCGGTATTTCGCGCGCCGTGACGCCCAGTCCGCGCATCAACGTCAGGGCATTGCCGTAGGTGCGGCCGGTCGTCCCGAAACCGGGCATCGTGATCCCCACGATCCCCTGCCGGTCGAGTCCCAGCCGGTCGAACGCACGCACCGTCACGAGCAGTGCGAGCGTCGAATCCAGTCCGCCCGAAATGCCGACGACGGCCTTCGTGCTCCGCGTATGCGCCAGCCGGCGCGCCAATCCCGTCGCCTGAATGTTGAGAATCTCCTCGCAACGGCTGTGCCGCCGGTCGTCCTCCGCCGGTACGAAGGGCATCGCCTCGACCGTGCGGTCGAACGGACGGTCGTCGGCCACGGGCATCGTCACGGCGACCGTGGTACGGCCGCCCGCGCCGCTGTGGCGGAACGTCGTCGTGCGGCAGCGGTCGTTGCGCAGCAGCTGGCAGTCGACGTCGGCCACGACGAGCTGCTCGCCGAGCGAGAAACGCTCCGACACGGCCAGCACCGCGCCGTTCTCGGCCACCAGCGCATGGCCGGCGAAGACCAGATCGGTCGACGACTCGCCGAAACCGGCCGAGCAGTAGAGGTAGGCCGCGCGCGTACGCGCCGACTGTTGTACGACCAGCTGCCGCACGTAGTCGCTCTTGCCCACGGTTTCGGGCGACGCCGAAAGATTGAGAATCACCTCGGCGCCGGCCGCAGCCGCCTCCGCCGACGGAGGGGCCGGAACCCACAGGTCCTCGCAGATCTCCACCGCGCACCGCGCACCGCCGATGTCGAACAGCAGGTCGGGCCCGAACGGCACGCTCTGCCCGCACAACTCGATCTCGACCGTCGGGCGCCCCTGACCCGAAGCGAACCAGCGCGACTCGTAGAACTCGGCGTAGTCGGGAATATGACACTTGGGCACGACACCCAGCACTTCGCCCGCGGCCGCCACGACGGCGCAGTTGTAGAGCATGTCGTCCACCGCGACGGGCAGGCCGACCACGAATGCCGTATTCAGCTCCGCCGTGCGCCGCAGCAGCTCCGCAAGGGCCTGTTCGGCAGCAGCCAGCAGCGCCGGTTGCAGGAAGAGATCGCCGCAGGTATAGCCCGTCACCGACAGTTCGGGAAAGAGAACGACCTCGACGCCGCGTCCGGCCGCATCGGCCACGAGCGCGGCGATCCGCTCGCCGTTATAGGCGCAGTCGGCCACCCGCACCGAAGGGATGGCCGCCGCCGTTTTCAGATATCCGTACCGATCCATCGTCAGGCGCTATTTGGCCCACAGCTGCGCCAGGTTCAGGATCACCTGCACGGCCTTGCGCATCGTCGTGAGCGAGCAGTACTCGAACTTGCCGTGGAAATTCATGCCGCCCGTGAAGAGATTGGGGCACGGCAGTCCCATGAACGAGAGCCGCGCGCCGTCCGTGCCGCCGCGAATCGGACGCACGAGCGGTTCGACGCCCGCCATCCGCATCGCCTCCATCGCCTTGTCGATGAGCTGCGGATGCGGCTCGACCATTTTACGCATGTTGAAATACTGGTCTTTCAGCGTGAGCGTCAACACCCCGTCGCCGTATTTTTTCGTCAACAGGTCGACCGCGCTCCACAGATAACTCTTCTTCTGTTCGAACTTCGCGGTGTCGTGGTCGCGGATGATGTAACTGATCTCGGCGCGCTCGACCGTCCCGTCGAAGCCCACGCAGTGGTAGAACCCCTCGTACCCTTCGGTATGTTCGGGACGCTCTGCGGCGGGCAGCATGGCATTCAGCTCGCAGGCCACCTCGATGGCGTTGATCATCTTGTTCTTGGCATAACCCGGGTGGACGTTGCGGCCCTGCACGGCGATCTTGGCGCTGGCGGCGTTGAAGTTCTCGTACTCCAATTCGCCCTCCATGCCGCCGTCGACCGTATAGGCGAAATCGGCGCCGAAAGCCGCGACGTCGAAGTAATCGACGCCCCGTCCCACCTCCTCGTCGGGGGTGAAGCCGATGCGGATCTTGCCGTGTGCGATCTCGGGATGCGCCAGCAGATACTCGGCGGCGGTCATGATCTCGGCCACGCCCGCCTTGTCGTCGGCGCCCAGCAGCGTCGTACCGTCGGTGTGGATGAGCGTATGCCCCTTGAAGAACGCCAGTTCAGGGAAATCGGCCACGCGCATCGTCAACTGACCGTTAAGCACGATGTCGCCGCCGTCGTACTCCTCGATCGTGCGGGGACGGACGTCCTTGCCGCTCATGTCGGGCGAGGTGTCGACGTGCGCGATAAAACCGACGACGGGCGCCGACTCGCAGCCCGGCGTGGCGGGCACGGTACCCATCACGTAGCCGTGCGCATCCATCGTCACTTCCGTCATTTCCAACGCCTTCATTTCGTCGGCCAGCTCGCGCAGCAGCACCAGCTGCTTGTCGGTCGAGGGGAAGGTCCGGCTCTGCTCCGACGACTGCGTGTCGTAGGAGACGTATTTCAGAAATCGATCTTTGAGTTCCATATCTTATTCGTTACAAATGAATTACTCCTGTTCGGGCTTCGCACGCATCGTGTGCCAGGCCATATAGCCGATCAGGGCCGCATACATCGCAAGCCCCAACCATTCGGCGCCGTTCGACGACGCCCACTGCCCGAAGTACCAGTCGGCGCCCGCGAATTTCAGCACGGCTGAAACGACACCCATCAGCGCACCGCCGGCGATGAAGCCCGACGCAATGAGCGTACCGCGGTCGAGCCGCGCCTTGTTCACGGCGTCATCCTTCGAGCGGGTCGAGACGTACCACGCCACCAGACCGCCCACCACCAGCGGGGCGTTCAGCTCCATGGGGATGAACATCCCCAGCGAGAAGGCCAGCGCCGGCACGCCGATCGAGGTGAGCACCAGCGCCAGCACGGCGCCGATGAAATAGAGCACCCACGGCGTCGTGCCGCCCTCCATCAAGGGCTGGATCACGGCCGCCATCGCATTGGCCTGCGGCGCCACGAGCGCACCCTCGCCCACGAAACCGTAGGTGCGGTTGAGCACGATCATCACGCCCGCCACCGTCGCCGCCGAAACGGCCGTGCCGAGGAATTTCCACGCCTCCTGCTTGGCCGGCGTCGTACCGATCCAGTAGCCGATCTTCAAATCGGTGATGAAGCCTCCGGCCATCGAAAGGGCCGTACAGACCACGCCGCCGATGACCAGCGCGGCCGTCATGCCGCTCTTGCCGCTCAGTCCGATCGAGACGAGCACCAGCGACGAAAGGATCAGCGTCATGAGCGTCATGCCCGACACGGGATTCGTCCCCACGATGGCGATGGCGTTGGCCGCCACGGTCGTAAAAAGGAAAGCGATCACGAAGACGATCGCGAGCGCCACGAGCGTCTGCGCCCAGTTGCCCAGCACGCCGAACTGGAAGAAGACCAGCAACGCCGCCAGCGTGGCGATCACGACCGTGAGGATCAGCCGCATCGTCAGGTCGCGCTGCGTACGCACGGTCGTCTGCTCGGCGGTCTTCCTACCGCCCAGCTCCTTCACGGCCAGCCCCAACGCCTGACGGATGATCCCCGCCTGCCGCACGATGCCGACGAGCCCGGCCATCGCGATGCCGCCGATGCCGATCGGCCGGCCGAAATCCTTGAACAGTTGTTCGGGCGACACGCTCGCCGCATCGGGGATCACCGATCCCACCAACGGCACGACGAGAAACCACACCAGGCACGAACCCGCGGTGATGATCGTGGCGTATTTCAAGCCGATGATGTAGCCCAAGCCCAACACCGCCGCGCCGGTATTGAGACCGAAGACCACCTTGAACTTGTCGGCGCACATCGCGCCGAAATCGCAGATGCGCGTCGAAACCGATTCCGTCCATGCCCCGAAAGTCGACACCACGAAATCGTACAGTCCGCCCACGGCACCGGCCACGGCGAGCAGCTTGGCCTGCGCGCCGCCCTTCTCGCCCGACACGAGCACCTCGGTGGTGGCCGTCGCTTCGGGGAAGGGATACTTGCCGTGCATCTCCTTGACGAAATAGCTGCGGAACGGGATCAACAGCACGATGCCCAGCAGACCGCCGAACAACGACGAAAGGAAGATCTGGTAAAACGCCGCGTCCAGCCCCAGGATGTAGAGCGCCGGCAGCGTGAAGATCGCCCCGGCGACGATCACGCCCGACGAAGCGCCGATCGACTGGATGATGACGTTCTGGCCCAGCATGTTGCGCTTGCCGAGCACGCTGCCCATGCCCACGGCGATAATGGCGATCGGGATCGCCGCCTCGAACACCTGTCCGATTTTGAGCCCCAGATAGGCCGCCGCAGCCGAAAAGACGATGGCCATGACGATGCCCATCCCGACCGAATAGGGCGTCACTTCGGCGGGAGCGGCCGACGCCGGCAGCATCGGCGTGTACTCCTCGCCCGGCGCCAGCTCGCGGTAGGCGTTCTCCGGCAACGAGGTCAATTGTTTTTCCTGTTCCATTCTCGTTTTTTAAGTTTGAATTCGCGTCTGATTGACAAAGTTAGGAATTTTTTCGAAAAATCGATCTTCCGCCCGCCGAATTCGGCCGATCCGAAAGGAACGAACGCGGACACCCGACGACCGTCGGGCATCCGCATACTATCCGCGCTTTCTCCTGCCGGACACAGGACAAGCATCAGCCAAAGCACTGACCGATCACAACCACTCGATCAATCGTTCCAGTCCGATCCCGTGCGACCCTTTCAGCAGCACGAACTTGCCCGCAAACGGCGACGCCTGCAACGCGGCGGCCGCTTCGTCGCACGTGGCGAACAGACGCACCCGTTCGTCGCCGCACCCCATCGCACGCCACGCGGCGGAGAACTCCGTCCCCACCAGCCACAACTGCTCCACGTCGCCCGCAAGCGCCTGTTCGACCGCCGCACGATGCTCCGCCGCACTCCACGCCCCCAATTCGAGCATATCGCCCAACACGGCGACCTTGCCGCCGACCGACTCCTCGCCGAGGAAATTGGCCAGCGACGCCTGCATACTCGAAGGATTGGCGTTGTAACAATCGACGACGAGCGTATTGCGGGCCGTCGATCGCCGCTGCGAGCGGTTGTTGTCGGGCCGGTATGCGGCCACGGCGTCGCGGATACGCTCCTCGTCCACGCCGAAATAACGGCCTACGGCCATCGCCGCCGCTACGTTCAGGCGGTTGAACGCCCCTTCGAGCCGATGCCCGACGCCGTCGGCGATCGCCGGATCGTAGAATTCCACCGCCAGATTTCCCCGTTCGGCGGCCATTTTCACCAGCGTCCCGTCGTCGCGCCGCACGAAGGCACGGCCGCCGTTGGCAGCCAGATAGTCATACAGCTCGCCCTTGCCGCGCCGCACACCTTCGACACCCCCGAATCCTTCGAGGTGCGCCCGCCCGACGTTGGTAATCAGGCCGAAATTGGGCTCGGCGATCGCACAGAGCAGGGCGATTTCGCCGCAGGCGCTCGCCCCCATCTCCACCACGCCCAACTCCGTGTCGCGCGTCATCGCCAGCAGCGTAAGGGGTACGCCGATATGGTTGTTGAGATTGCCCTGCGTGGCGTAGACCGCGTATTTTTCGGCCAGCACGCGGCTCACCAGCTCCTTGGTCGTGGTCTTGCCGTTGCTGCCGACGATCGCCAGCAGCGGAATGCCGAGCCTGCGACGATGCTCGCACGCCAGCGCCTGCAAGGCCGCCAGCGCGTCGTCTACCGTCACGATCCGTCCGGCATAGGCTTCTCCGGCCGACGCCGCGACCGCCGGATCGTCGACGACGGCGCAGGCCGCACCGGCATCGAGCGCCGCCAGGGCGAAGCGGTTGCCGTCGAAACGGTCGCCCCTGAGGGCGAAGAAGATCGTCCCTTCACCTGCCCGCCGCGAGTCGGTCGCGACGGCGGGGTATCGCTCGAACAACGCATAGAGACGCTGCGTTCCGAGCCGTTCGTTTTCGTTCAATTGTCAATCGTTATTCATCGATTATCAGATATACTCCTCGCCCTTGTTGAACTTCACCTCGTCGATATACTTCTTGATGTTCTGCTCCTCGCCGCGCGGGCAGATCATCAGCACGTCCTCCGTATCGACGACGATGTACTCCTTCAACCCGCTCACGACGGCCACCTTGCCCGCGGGCAGCGAGATGATGCAGTTGCGCGTATCGTAGGCGTAACAACCCTCCGCAGGCTTGGCGTTGGCGTAACGGTCCTTGCGCGAGAGCTGGTAGAGCGAACCCCACGTCCCCACGTCGCTCCAACCCACGTCGGCGTTGGAGCGCACGTAGACGTTGCCGGCCTTCTCCATGACGCCGTAATCGATCGAAATGGGATGGCTGCACGAAAAGACCCGTTCGACGGCCTCGTCCTCCTGCGGCGTACCGAACGCCGCCTCGACCGACGAGAACAGCGCATGATGTTCGGGCAGGTATTGGGCGAAGGCCCGCACGATATCGCGGACCTTCCAGACGAAAATACCCGAATTCCAGAAGAATTCGCCGCACTGCACGAAGGTCTGGGCCAGTTCCAGATTGGGCTTTTCCGTAAAACTCTTCACCGGACAAATGGTCTCGTCGGCCGAGGCCTGTATATAACCGTAACCCGTTTCGGGGCGTGTGGGACGGATGCCGACGGTCATCAACGCATCGTGGCCCGTCACGAAATCGAGGCACTCGCCGATGATCGAGCGGAACCCCTCCTCGTCGACCACCCAGTGATCGGCCGGCGTGACGATCATCTGCGCTTCGGGATCGTGTTTCCGCAACCAGTAGGCGGCGTAGGCGATGGCCGGCGCGGTATTGCGGCCGATCGGCTCGCAGAGAATCTGTTCCTCGCGGATCTCGGGAAGGATATTGCGGATCAGTTCCTTGTAACGTCGGTTGGTCACCACGATGAAATTTTCGTCGGGCACCAGCGGCGCGAAGCGTTCGAACGTATGGCGCAGGAATGATTTGCCCGTCCCCATGATGTCGAGGAACTGCTTGGGCTTGTTCTGCCGGCTCAGCGGCCAGAAGCGGGTTCCCACGCCTCCCGCCATGATGATACAGTAGCGATTCATATCGTATCTCGTTTGATTGTTCCTGAAATAATATACAAAGATACGAAAAGTCGAGGGCAATGTCAAATTTATTCGAACATTGCCGAACGGGAGTATCTTCGGCAAGCCAAAGATACGAAAAGCCGGAAGCAATGCAAATTAATTTGCTTTTTGCCGAGGCGAAATATTCTCGGTGCAGCCAAAGTGCGATTTCCCTTTGTCAGTCCGCGGCCGGCGGAGGATGTGCCGGACGCCGCAGGCGGAGCGATGCCGCCCTCTGCATGGGCGGCTGCGGGCTTCCGCTCTTCGGCTGCAGCCGAAGAGCGAATCTTTCGAAACTGTATTTTAGCAGGCCTCCGGCCTGCGGGATCGCACTGCAAAAACAACCTAATTCTCACTTCGGGAAGCATCCCGCACCTCCGATTGGGTGTCTCCTGCAAGGAGCGGATTTACCACCTTTTGTCACCGAAAGGTGGCGCCAAAAGTGTCCGCAGAGCACCTACGTCGGGATCGGACGGAGCAATGCGGAATTTGCGGTGCACTGCGCGCAACGATGATTATTTGCTGATCTCCTATTTTAGCAGGTCTCCGGCCTGCCGGATCGCACTGCGAAAAGAGCGGAAAGATTCCTACGCTCCACTGCATTCCGTCCGGAACGACAAATCCTGTCATCCTCAGGAGGAAGTCCAAACCAATTCCGACACAGGCATCGCCCCCTGCATCGCCCCGCAAACAGCGGAGAAAAAGGCCGTGTCCGATCGGTTTTCGGCACATTTGCCCGAAAACCGAAAAATAATTCGTAACTTTGCCGGTCAATCTATCAATTGTCGGGCACGAATATGAAGATCAAGCTCTTTACCATTCCCAACCTGCTCACGCTCTCGAATCTGCTCTGCGGGATGATAGCGACGGTGGCGATACTCACCGACGGCGACCTGCATCTGGCCTTCTGGCTGCTGGTGCTGGCGGCCGTCTTCGATTTTTTCGACGGCTTCACGGCACGGCTGCTCCACCAGTCCTCGCCGATCGGGTTGCAGCTCGATTCGCTGGCCGACATGGTTTCGTCGGGCGTCGCACCGACGGCCGTCATGCTCACGCTGGCATGGCAGGCCGGCAGTTCGTGGTGGGCGGCCGACACGGCAGGTCCCTGGAGCTGGATCGTACTGCTGCTGGCCGTCGGGACGGCGCTGCGGCTGGCGAAATTCAACATCGACGACACGCAGCGCACCGAGTTCTGCGGACTGCCTTCGCCCGCGGCGGGCCTCTTCTGCGCCTCGCTGGGTCTGCTCCACGCCGAAGGAATGCTCTCGCTGCCCTATGAAGCCGTACTGCTCGCCGCGGCGGCGACGGCTTGGCTCATGATCAGCCCGATCCGCATGTTCGCACTCAAATTCCACGGCTTCGGCTGGACGGGCAACCGGCTGCGCTATCTCTTTCTGGGGGCGTGCGTCGTACTTATTCTTACGCTCGGCGCATACGCAATTCCCGCGATTTTCGTTCTCTATGTCGTAGTCTCGCTCGTCCGGTGGCTCCTGCAAGGGCGCAGGGCGGCCGAAGCCTAAGAAAGAAAACGCATGTCGAAACGGCTCGGAACATATCTGCTCCCGGCAGTGCTGCTCTTGGCGGCGCTGCTGCCGGGGCGTGTCTGTGCCCAGCTCGACGCCCGTTCGCTCATGCGCGCCCAGCAACGCGGCGAAAACACCAACCTCTACGGAGTACCGAACCCCGCGCCCGAAGACGAGGAGGGGCAGGCGCAGCAGCCCGTCGACTCGACCAAGGAGAAGCGCATCAAAAAACCGCTCGAATCCTACTTTTTCAGCGACTCGATCCGGGCGCTGCCCAACTTCAAATGGAACGTCTCCCAGGACTACAACCGCGTGCGGATCGAACCGCTCGACACCACGCTCACGGCGTGGCGAATCGACTACCCCTTCTACCGCAACGGCGTGGGTGATGCGCCGATCGGCGCGCTCGGCCAGGGATCGGTTCCGCTCAACTATTTCGAGCGGCCCCAGTGGCAGGATTTCAGTTTCGCCTCCCCGTTCCACTCCTATATTTACGACATGCGGAACGCGCCGTTCTACAACGGCAAACGTCCCTTCCTGCAAATGACCTACATCGAATCGGGACAGAAACGCTACCGCGAGACCAATTTCGAGATCCGCCACGCGCAGAACATCTCTCCCTCGACCAGTTTCAGCATCGACTACAAGTCGCGCGGCACGCGGGGACTCTACGAATGGTCGCGTACCAAGAATCAGAACATCGCCGTGACGGTCGCCCACACGGGCAAGCGCTACTCCGTACATGCCGGTTACGTCAACAACCACATCGAGACGCAGGAGAACGGCGGCGTGGTGGGCGAATGGGCGATCCGCGACACGGTCTTCGAGATGCCGTCGGGCGTACCGATGCGGCTGACGAACGCCAAGGCCGAAAACATCTACCGCAACCATGCCTTCTTCCTCACGCAGTCCTACGCCATTCCGCTGCAACGCGTCACCGAAAACGATTTTTCGCTGGCCGACCTCTCGGCCGTATTCATCGGCCACTCGATCGAGTACGACATTTGGAGCAAGACCTACACCGACATCTTCGGCACCTACACCGACGAACGCGGGTCGAAAGACGAGAACGGCAACTTCGTCGCCACCGAGGGCCACGAGTATTACGACAACTGGTTCATCCACCCCGACGCCTCGCGCGACACGCTCTGCGAACGGAGGCTTTCGAACCGCCTGTTCGTACAGGCGCAGCCGTGGGACCGCAACGGCGTGATCGGCACCATCGACGGCGGCGTGGGGTTCGACATCCACACCTACTCGCAGTTCGCGCTCGGCGACTACATCACCGGCAAATACCGCCGCACGCGAAAGACCAGCTATTTCGCCTACGGGTCGATCGCCGGCAAAATCAAGAAATACGTCGACTGGGACGCCAACATGAAGGTCTACCCGTCGGGGTACAGAGGCGGAGACATGTCGCTGGGCGCACACCTCGCGCTCAAAGGCTATCTCCGCGGTCACGCCCTGATTCTCGAAGGACGTTTCTCGAACGAGAAGCGTTCGCCGGGTTACTGGCAGGAGAATCTCTTCTCGAACCACTACGTGTGGTCCAACTCCTTGGCCAAGGAGAATGAAACCCGTATCGAGGCTTCGTTCCGCGTGCCGGACTACGCGCTGGAACTCGCCGCATGGCAGGGTGTCGTAAAGAACAAGATTTATTACGGCCCCGTCGGTCCCGGCGACTCCAACGTAGGCGTCCTGCAACACGACGGCAACGTCAGCCTGACGAGTTTGTATGCCCGCAAGGATTTCCGCATCGGCGGACTCCATCTGGACAACAGGGTATTGTTGCAGTGGAGTACAAATCAGGAGGTCATACCCGTTCCGCTCGTGAGCGCCTTCCTCTCGTACTATTACGAGTTCTGGGTGGTGCGCGACGTGTTGAGGCTGCAAATCGGTCTCGACGGCCGCTACAACACGAAGTATTACGCCCCGGGCTACAATCCGGCCCTGTCGGCGTTCTACAACCAGCGCGAAACCGAGGTGGGGAACTATCCCTACACCGACGTTTTCGTCATGGGCAAGTGGAAACGAATGCGCATCTTTCTGAAATATCAGCATGTCAACAGGGGGCTGTTCGGCAACGGCGACTACTTTTCCGTGGCCCGCTACCCGCTCAACCCCGGCATGTTCAAGATGGGTATTTCGTGGGGATTCTACGACTGATCGATCGGTGTACTGTACGGCACGCAGAGAGCTGCCCGCAACGTAAAACTTTATGTTAAAAAAGACATTTTTAACGTTCGTGTTCTTAACATTGCTGACTACCTTCTACGGTCTGAACGCCAATTTCGGCCCCTACGGCAACCGCACGGCAGGCAGTTTCATCGGCAGCGCCGAAAGGACGGAGATCGCCCACACCATCTCGGTTTACGACGAACTGATCCGTTCGGTCAGCGAAGAGGAGGGTTACGACTGGCGTCTGATGAGCGCCATCGCCTACCACGAATCGCGTTTCTCGCCCGACATCGTTTCGAAACGGGGCGCCGCCGGACTGATGCAGATCATGCCCGCCGTGGCGCGCCAGTTCAACGTGACGGGCGACCGGCTCCTCGATCCGGAGACCAACGTCCGGCTGGCGGCACAGGTGCTCTCGAAGATCGACGCCGGACTGCGTTTCGCGCCCGGCACGCCGGACGACGACCGGATGAGCATCATCCTGGCCGCATACAACGGCGGCATCGGCCACGTCAACGACGCACGCCGGCTGGCGCGCAGCCACGGCGAGAATCCCGATTCATGGGAGACCGTGGCCCGCTATCTGGCGCTCAAAGCGCTGCCCGAATACTACGAGCAGCAGGAGGTACGCTGCGGCCGGTTCACCGGCGGCAGCCAGACGAGGGCCTACGTCCGCGACGTTCTGAAACGCTACGACCGTTACTGCCGTATCGCAGCACGTTGAGAACCCGATCCCGATTCCGGAATAGAAAACAGCGAGGCAGTTTACCTCGCTGTTTTTTTATCGAACTGCCGCCAGCCGAAATTCAGTACGCGCCGTGCGGAAATCAACGGCCAACCTTCGCTGCTTCGGGATCGCGCCAAAAGCGGCAAAAGATCGAGCGGCGGAACGAGCGGAAGAGAATCCTTTCGCCGCACACCTACAACAGCAGCACGGCGAGCGTCGCGACGATGAACCCGCCGGCATAACCCGCGGCGACCTGGCGGATCGTATGGCATCCCAGCCACAGACGTGCCGAGGCGAGCGCACCCGCCGCCAGCACGGCCACGGCCAGCGCACCGGTCAGGTTCCCTGCGTTGCCGAAGGTCAGCAACACGAGCAATGCCGCGGCGGCTCCCTGCGCAGCCAGATGAAGACTTATTTTCCAGTAGAAGGTCACCGCCAGACAGAACAGTTCGCAACAGGCGCCCGCCAGCATGAATTTGCGCACGATCATCGCCGAAGGAATCCGCGCCACCGTAGCGGCGCAGAGCAGGTAGCAGACGATACCGATCGCCAGCGGCAGAATCCGCTCGCGCCGGTCGTCGATCGCAAGCGACGAAATACGCCCCACCGAACGGAGCAGCCCCACCGAGAGCAACGGAATGACGGCCGTGTAGAGCACGGTCACCCACAGCAGGTAGAACTTGACCGACGCGGGGAAATAGGAGAGCTGGGTCGGTCCCGCCACCAGCAGCAAGATGACGTAGAGCGGCATCACCAGCGGATGCAGCACCACCGACACCGCTCTGGACAGGCGCGTGGGCAGGCTGCGGTCGCTACGGCGCAGTGCGGAAGAGGGATCGGCAATTCGGGATTCGTCCATCAGATCTGTTTTCGCAGACGCGCCACCGGAATGCCCAGCATTTCGCGGTATTTGGCCACCGTGCGGCGCGCGATGCAGTAACCTTTGTCGTTGAGTATATCCATCAGCGTCTCGTCCGTCAGCGGACGGCGCTTGTCTTCGTCGTCGATGCAGCTACGCAGGATGTTCTTGATCTCGTAACTCGAAACCTCCCCGCCCGATGCGGTCTGCATCGCCTCCGAAAAGAGCGATTTCAGGAGGATGATCCCGAACTGCGTCTGCACGTACTTGCTGTTCACCACGCGCGAAATGGTCGAAACGTCCAGTCCCGTGCGGTCGGCGATATCCTTGAGGATCATCGGGCGGAGCTTCGACTGGTCGCCCGTCTTGAAATACTCCTGCTGGAAATCCAGTATCTCCTGCATGGTGCGCATCAGCGTGTCGCGCCGCTGCTTGATCGCCGAGATGAACCACTTGGCCGAATCGATCTTGTTCTTGACGAACTGCACCGCCTCGCGGTTCTTCTCCTGCACGCGGCCGTCGGACGACACCATGTCGCGCATCATCTCCACGTAACGGCGGTTGATCCGCACGTCGGGAACATTGTAGGAGTTGAGCGACAGTTCGAAACGGCCGTCGTGATAGTCCAGGATGAAATCGGGCACCACATAGGGCGCGGCGTCCGACCCGCCGTCGGAGTAGCCGTTGGCGGGCTTGGGCGAGAGGTGGCGGATCTCGGCGATGGCATCGCGGAACTCGTCCTCGGTGACCTGCAACCGCGAGATCAGCTTCTCGTAGTGTTTTTTTGCGAATTCGTCGAAATAGGAGGTCAGTATCTTGCGCGCCAGTCGCCGCGAACGGGTCGTCATAGGCAGTTGCGAGAGTTGCAGCAGCAGACATTCGCGCAGGTTGCGCGCACCGATACCCGCGGGTTCGAGGTCGTGGATGACTTTCAGGATCGCTTCCAGCCGTTCGGGCGAGACCTCTTCGCCCAGCGTAAAGGCGATGTCGTCGGCCACCGATTCCAGATCGCGGCGCAGATAGCCGTCTTCGTCGATGCTTCCCACCAGATAGACCGCCAGCCGCATCTCCTCTTCCGAGAGGTTGCGGTAGCCGAGCTGTTCGATCAGGTACTCCTGCAACGAACGGCCGCCCGACAGGGGAATCTGACGGGGCTTGTCGTCTTTCGAATAGTTGTTGGCCCGCATCTTGTAGGCCGGCGTGTCGTCTTCGCGCAGGTATTCGTCGACCGATATTTGCTGGGGTTCCTCCTCCTCGTTCTGCTGTTCGGCCTCTTCGAGCACGATGTTCTCCTCGATCTCCTGCTTGATGCGCTGTTCGAGCTGCACGGTAGGCAGTTCGAGCAATTTAATCATTTGGATCTGCTGCGGGGAGAGCTTCTGCTGAAGCGTCATCACCTGTTTCTGATGAATAGCCATGGGTCGATAAAATTAAAATCAATGCACACGAGGAAGGGAGCCGCCGCACACCCTCCGCACACCCCGTATGCCCGATTTTCGGTCGGCGGGCCGCTGCGCCTAAAATTCGGCGTGCTGCGGAGTGCGGGGGAAAGGTATCACGTCACGGATATTGCCCATGCCCGTAACGAAGAGGAGCAGACGCTCGAAGCCGAGTCCGAAACCGGAGTGGGGAGCCGATCCCCAGCGGCGGGTGTCGAGGTACCACCACAACTCGCGTTCGTTCATGTTCAACTCCTTGATACGGGCACAAAGCTTGCCATAATCGGCTTCGCGTTCCGATCCGCCGATGATTTCGCCGATTTTGGGGAATAATACGTCCATTGCGCGTACCGTCCGCCCGTCGTCGTTCTGCTTCATGTAGAAGGCCTTGATCTCCTTGGGGTAGTTGACGAGGATCACCGGACGCTTGAAGTGCTCCTCCACCAGGTAGCGCTCGTGCTCCGATTGCAGGTCGCATCCCCAGTCGCACGGGAACTCGAACTTGCGGCCCGAAGCTTTCAGAATCTCGATGCCCTCGGTGTAGTCGAGCCGCTTGAAATCGTTGTGCAGCACGAATTCCAGCCGTTCGATCAGCTCCTTGTCCCACATCTTGCACATGAATTCCAGATCCTCGCGGCAGTTCTCCAACGCATAGCCGATCAGGTATTTGAGGAACTCCTCGGCCAGCTCCATGTTGTCCTCCAACTCGTAGAAGGCCATCTCCGGCTCGATCATCCAGAACTCCGAGAGGTGGCGCGGCGTGTTGGAATTCTCGGCACGGAACGTGGGGCCGAAGGTGTAGATGCGCCCCAGCGACAACGCGCCCAACTCGCCTTCGAGCTGTCCCGATACGGTCAGGTTGCAGGGTTTGCCGAAAAAATCCTGCGAATAGTCGATCCGCCCGTCCTCGGTGCGGGGCGGATTGTTCAGATCGAGCGTCGTCACCTGGAACATGGCGCCCGCACCCTCGCAGTCGGAGGCCGTGATGAGCGGCGAGTTCCAGTAGTAGAAGCCGCGGTCGTTGAAGAACTTGTGGATGGCGAAGGCCATGGCGTGACGGATGCGCAGCACCGCGCCGAACGTATTGGTACGCGGACGCAGGTAGGCGATGTCGCGCAGGAATTCGAGCGAATGGCCCTTTTTCTGCAACGGATAGGTCGCAGGGTCGGCCGTGCCGTAAATCTCGATCGAAGAGGCCTGCACCTCGACGCCCTGGCCCTCGCCGGGCGACTTCACGAGCCGGCCGTCGACACGGATGCAGGCGCCCGTGGCGATCTGACGCATCGTCTCGTCGTCGAACTTCGCCAGCTCGACGACCACCTGAATGCTCGCCACGCACGAACCGTCGTTCAGGGCGATGAAGGCGACGTTCTTGTTGCCGCGCTTGGTACGCACCCACCCCTTGACGGTCACATCGCAATCGACCGCATCCGACTTGATCAATTCTACGATTCGTAGTGTTTTCATAACGTTTTATCTATTTTAGCATTTTGCAGAATTCCGGCGCAGACGACCGCACGGGCGGAAACGGAACGGCCCCGATTCCGCGGTCGATCCGCATCGTCTTCTCCCCGAGTTACAAAAGTACAAAAAAAAACGCATACAATCGATCGTATCCGACGACGATTTATTACGACTCCGCACTGCCGCCGACACTTCATCCGCTATTTTCGCAATGCGACCGGACCGGCCTGCCGGCCTGTCAAAACCCGCAACTCCCGCTGCGACACTGCGGCGCCACGGCGCCGTGCGGGCCGAGCCTTCGCCTGCGGAGGCCCGCAGTACGCGTCCTCCGCAGATTTCGCCTTGCAAATACGAAAACCGCCGATCCTTACGACGAAAGCCTTTGCAGACTGTACCCTTAGGACGATAAATCAGAATTTTCAATTGCAAGGCATCACTTTTGCGCTCGGCAAAAAGCAAATAAATTTGCATTGCCCTCGTTTATTCGTATCTTTGACTTCGTCTTAGATACTTCGCCTCAGCCATGCAAATAAAATAAATTTGCATGGCGCTCGGCTTAATCGTATCTTTGTCCTCGACCTCCGGCATGAAGAGGCGGCGGGCACTGCGGTACGATCGGACTCGTTCCGCTCCCGCCGGCCTGCGACATTGCGGCCGGTAATTTAAGAATATCGAGATGAAACGATTCATTACACTCTGGACGGCTCTTTTCGCCCTTGCGGGCGCGGGAGCGCAAACCGCCGAGGTATTCCGTTCGGAATTCGTCCCCTTCGACACGCGCGACGACGCCGCGCTGCTGCGTCGGGGCAACATCGCCCATTACGAAACGTTCTCCCCGCAGATCGTCGTGCAGCAGGCCGACACCACCACGGTGGGACAGGTCGTCGAAGTACCGCTGCTGCTGACCGACCGCGACATCTACCTCCATTTGGAGAACGTCGGCTCGGCCTACACGCTTCTGGTCAACGACGCCCGCGTAGCCGACGTCGAGGACGACCGCACGCCGCGCGAATTCCTCATCTCTCCCTACATCCGCCCCGGACGCAACGCCGTGATGCTCGACCTGCGCCCCTCGAAGACTCCGCAGTTGCAGGCCGACGCGCCGGCGCCGCGGCTGGCCTACGCCAACAGCTACCTCGTCTTCCAGCACCGGCTCCACATCGACGACTATTCGGTGGCGCTCGTTCCCGACTCGACGCGCAAATACGGCGTGCTGAAACTCGACATCGTGGTCGAGAACTCCTACAACGGCGAAGAGCCGATCACCGCCGGCTACGACATCTACGATCCGAAGGGCAAGCTGCTCGACTACGGTTCGCGCGAGATCATGGTGGAGGGCCGCTCGCGCGACACGGTGCACATCGAGCGGCTCATCTACCACGCCTACGCCAATCAGTGGGACGACAAGCGGCAGCCGCTCTACAAGGTGACGCTCTACACCAAGCGCAACAGCATGTTGTGGGAGTATATCCCCCTCTACGTCGGCTTCGGAGAGAGCGAATACCGCGACGGCCGCTTCTACCGTTTCGACAAGGAGCTTTCGCTGCGGCCCCAACGCTACAACGCCGCAGCCGACGAGAAGACGACCGCCGCCGAGATGAAGGCGCTCAAAGCCCGGGGCATCAACACCCTGCTGCCCGATTATCCGCAGCCCTACTGGTTCTACACGCTGGCCGACCGCACGGGGTTCTACGTGGTCGACTGCGCGGCGATCTACGCCCCCGACGCGCGCGACGACCGCTCGGTAGGCGGCACTCCGTCGAACGACCCGCGTCTGACAGACGAGTATCTCGGCCGCGTGAAGGCGATGTACCACCGTTCGCGCAATCACACCTCGATCATCGGCTTCGCGCTGGGACGCGATTCGGGCAACGGATACAATATGTATAAGGCCTACCAGTGGCTCAAATCGGTCGAACCGTCGAAACCCGTCTTCTACGTCGGCGCCGACGGGGAGTGGAACAGCGACGCCATTCCGTTCCGAATGCAATGAACATCGAACTGCTGGTCGTCGGAAAAACCGACTCGAAGGAGGTCGAAGCGCTCGTGGAACTCTACGTGCGCCGCGTGAACCGCTACTGCCGGTTCGCCGTCACGGCGCTGCCCGACGTGCGCAACACGCGCTCGCTCACGCAGAACCAGCAGCGCACGGCCGAGGGCGAAGCGATCCTGCGGCAGCTGGCCGCCGGCGACCATGTCGTCCTGCTCGACGAGCGCGGCGACGAGATGCGTTCGGTGGAGTTCGCATACTGGCTCCAAAAACGGATGCTGGGCGGCGTGCGGCGGCTCGTGCTGGTCATCGGCGGACCCTACGGCTTCTCGGATGCGGTCTACGCCCGCGCCGACGGCCGGCTGTCGCTTTCGCGCATGACCTTCTCGCACCAGATCGTACGGGCGATCTTCGCCGAGCAGATCTACCGCGCCTTCGCGATCCTCAACCACGAACCCTATCACCACGAATAACCCATGCAGCCCCACCGTCCCGCCATCGCCGTCGTCACCCCCTCGATCCTCACGGGTCTGGGGCTGGAAAGCATCCTGCGCCGCATCATCCCGATGGCCGAGGTGGAGGTCTACGACCGTTTCGAACGTTTCGCAGCCGACCGCCCCGACCGCTTTTTCCACTACTTCGTCGCCTCGCAGACCTTCGTCGAACACAACGCCTTCTTCCTCGAACGGCGGCACAAGAGCATCCTGCTGACCGATGGCGCGCCGCAGTCCACGCTGCGCGAACTGCATTGCCTCGACATCGCCCAAAGCGAGGAGGGGCTCGTGCGCGACATCCTGCGGCTGCACCAGCACGCCCACCGCGAGGGCTATCCCGACGGGACGGCCGCCGCATATCCGGCCACGCACCCGACGCATCCCTCCGCACGACCTGCCTGCGACCCGCACGGCCGCATGACGGACGAGACGGTGCAGCCATCCCTCACGCAGCGCGAAATCGACGTATTGCGGCTCGTCGTGGCGGGGCTGCTCAACAAGCAGATCGCCCAACGGCTCGACGTCGCCCTGACGACGGTCATCTCCCACCGCCGCAACCTCGTCCGCAAGCTCGGCATCCGCTCCGTGGCCGGACTGACGATCTACGCCGTAACCAAAGGGTACGTCGACGCCGAGCAACTGGGAGAACAGTAAAAGGGCACGTCCGACCACCGCTATCGCCGGCATCCGAACGGCTCCGCGAGCTGCGCGAGCCGCAGCCTCCGCCGCCGGAGGCTCGCTATGGCTCCCCCTCCGCAGGTTGCGGCACGCCTCCACCTCCGCCGTCTTTTTCTTCTCCTTACAAATGAGGATTGCGGGAACGGAAATAATGTCGTTACTTTGCCGTGAAATTCAATGCGATGATTCCGACACCGTTCCGCCGCCGTTTCTGCGTATGCCTCCTGCTTTGCGTCGCCGCGCTATGCGCACACGCCGAGCCGCGTCGCACCGTGCGCACGCACGACGAAGCACCGGAGGCGATCGACACGGCCGTAGTGATGGACAACGTGCAGGTGACGGCGATCAAACAGGGACTTACGTTGCGCAACCGCCCCGTCGCGGCCTCGGTCGTGGGACGCGAGACGATCGAGCGGCGCGGCGTCACCGCCATCAAGGAGCTCTCGCAGCTCGTTCCCAATTTCCACATCCCCGACTACGGTTCGCGCATGACCTCGTCGGTCTACGTGCGCGGTTTGGGCGCACGCATCGACCAGCCGGTCATGGGCCTCAACGTAGACAACGTCCCCTACCTCTCGAAGGACGACTACGACTTCGACCTGGCGGACATCGAACGCATCGAGGTGCTGCGCGGCCCGCAGAGCACGCTCTACGGCCGCAACACCATGGGCGGCGTGATGAACATCTACACCCTCTCGCCGCTCGCCTACGAAGGGACGCGGCTGGGTGCGGAGTATGCCTCGGGCAACACGCTGCGGCTGCGCGCCTCGACCTACCACCGCCCCTCGCCCCGCACGGGTATCTCGCTGGCGGCGCGGTTCATGCACGGCGACGGCTTTTTCACCAACGAATACACGGGACGCACCTGCGACTGGGAGCGTTCGGGCGGGGCACGGATGCGACTTCAATTCCGTCCCGACGAGCGGTGGAGCATCGACAACACCCTCGCGTTCGGGATGCTCCGGCAGGGAGGCTACCCCTATGCCTCGGCCGCGACGGGGCGCATCGCCTACAACGACCCCTGCGGCTACCGTCGCACGACGCTCAACGACGGCCTGACGATACGCTACGCCGCCGACGGGTGGGAGATCGCCTCGATCACCAGCTACCAGTACAGCGACGACCGCATGACGCTCGACCAGGATTTCCTGCCCGACTCTTATTTCACGCTCACGCAGGCCAAACAGGATCACGGGCTGACCGAGGACATCGTCGTCCGTTCGCGCGGCGAGGGGCGCTACGGCTGGCTGGTGGGCGCCTTCGGCTTCTACCGCCACCGCTCGATGCAGGCGCCCGTACTCTTCAAGGAGGACGGATTGGAGCGTCTGATCGCCGACAAGGCCGAGCAGTACACCGGCCTCCGGCCGCATTTCGCCTCCGACCGCATGGCGCTCGACAGCGATTTCCGCAACCCCGCGTGGGGGGCGGCGCTTTATCACGAGTCGCAGTTGCGGCTGGGACGCTTCGACCTCTCGGCGGGGTTGCGCATCGACTACGAGCGCACACGTTTGTGCTATCTCAGTTCGACCGACATCGACTGCACGTTCGGCGACGGACGCATCACGCCCTTCACCGAACGGGACACGCTGCACAAGTCGTTCGTGCAGCTGCTTCCCAAAGCGGCGGCCGTCTACCGCATCAACGACGGTAATTCGCTCTACGCATCGGTCGCCAAGGGTTACAAGGCGGGCGGATTCAACACCCAGATGTTCTCCGAAGTGTTGCAGAACAGCGTCATGGAACGCATGGGCGTCTACTGGGACCGTCACTACGACATCGACCGCGTGGTAGCCTACAAACCCGAAAAGAGCTGGAACTTCGAGGTCGGCAGCCACTTCGCGTTCGCAGACGGCCGCATCCGCGGCGAGGCGACGCTCTTCTACATCCTCTGCCGCGACCAGCAACTCACCGTCTTTCCCGAAGGGCAGACCACCGGACGCATGATGACCAACGCCGGCCGCACCCGCAGCCGCGGCGGAGAGCTCTCGGTGCAGGCGCTCGTCGCACGCCGGCTCGACCTGCGGCTGAGCTACGGCTTCACCCACGCCACCTTCGCCGAATTCCGCAGCGGAAACGCCGACTACGCAGGCAAGCGGATTCCCTACGCACCGCGCCATACGGCGGCTGCCGTGGCGGAGTACACGGTTTCCGTCGGCCGCAGCTGGCTCGACGGAATCGTCCTGAGCGTCGACGGCCGGGGCGTCGGGCCGATCGAATGGAACGAAGCCAACTCACTGCGGCAGAAATTCTATGCGCTGGCAGGCTGCGCGATCCGGTTCGAACAACGGCACGGCTCGCTGAGCCTCTGGTGCCGCAACCTCACGCAGACACGCTACGACGTCTTCTATTTCGAGTCGATCGGCAACGCCTTCCTGCAACGCGGCCGGCCGCGCGAATGGGGCGTCACACTGACAATCAATTTACAACATAACGAACGATGAAAAAATTTCTCCTTCTGGCCCTCGCGGCCTTCGCACTGGCCGCCTGCAACGACGACGACACCCCCGACGAGTTCGTACAGGGCGACAACACGATCGCCGTCTTCGAAAACGACCGGCTCGTTTTCTACGACTACGACGTCTTCTGGGAATACTCCGAGCCCTACACCGACCCCTATGGCGTGACGTGCATCGACCTCTACATGAACAAGACGCGCTTCGTCCAGAACATGCCGGCGCTCGACATGGAGGTGCCGGGAATCCCTATTCACCCGACTCCCGCCGGATTCGAATTCGACTTGCGACAGGCGGTTCCCTATTATCGCGGAGAACCGATGCCGCGTTACACGCTCTACGACCTCGAAGGCGAGCTGAACGGCACGCTTCTCGAAGTGGAGTTCTCCTGCATCGGCTACGACGTCGAATATCTGGGACGGTTCTGAACGCACGCCGCACGCCGCCAAAGAGCGCCGCGACACTCCGGGCCGGAAAGGAAAATCGGAGCGCGGCGCATTTTTTTGTCCGGTGCCAGACGAAACGCCGCCGCACGAACCATTTCGTTAAGCCGAGTGCAATCGAGTTTACTCGAATTGCCGAGGCGAGAAATGGAGCATGAAAATGAACGTTTTCGTTAAGCCAGATGAGCAGAGCCGCACTCGCGCGGGCTATGCCATGGCGAGAAAACGACTGTTGAAAACAAACGAACGTTTTCATTAAGCCGAGCGCAGAGCCGAACTTGTTCAGGCTATGCCGAGGCGAGAAAACGAAGAGAGAAAATCAACTTTTCTATTCCGCGATTACCGACTGTACGGATACTCCGCCTCGGCAAAATGCAACCGAAATTTGCTCTTGCCCTCGGCTTATTCGTACTTTGATTGTGCCGAAGATACTCCCGCCCGGCAATGCTCAAATAAATTTGACATTGCCCTCGGCTTATTCGTACTTTGGCTGCGCCGAAGATACTCCCGCTCGGCAATGCTCAAATAAATTTGACATTGCCCTCGCTTATTCGTATCTTTGCACCCGAATAATCAGAAACCATCACGATCATGAAAACCGAATACAAACCCTATGTCGACGCGCTGATCGAACTGGCCATCCGCGAGGATATCGGCGACGGCGACCACACTTCGCTCTGCTGCATTCCCGCCGACGAGCGGGGGCGTATGCGCCTGCTGTGCAAGCAGGAGGGCATCATCGCCGGCATCGAGATCGCACGACTCGTTCTCGAACGGCTCGACCCCACCGTCGAGTTCGACCAGCGGATCGCCGACGGCACGCGCGTGCGTCCGGGCGACGTGGCCTTCTACGTGGCGGGCTCGCTGCGCTCGCTGTTGCAGGCCGAACGCATCCTGCTCAACATCATGCAGCGCATGAGCGGCGTAGCCACGCAGACGGCGGTCTACGTGGCGCGGCTCGAAGGGCTGCACACCAAGGTGCTCGACACCCGCAAGACGACGCCCGGCATGCGCGTGCTGGACAAAATGGCCGTCAAACTGGGCGGCGGCGAGAACCACCGCATGGGTCTCTTCGACATGATCTTGCTCAAAGACAACCACATCGACTTCGCCGGCGGCATCGTCCCCGCGATCCGCGGCGCGAAGCAATACCTGCGCGAGCGCGACAAGAACATCCCGATCGAGTGCGAAGTCCGCACGCTCGAAGATATCGACCTCGTCTTCGAGGCAGGCGGCGTCGACCGCATCATGTTCGACAATTTCTCGCCCGAGATGACGCGCAAGGCGGTCGAAAAGGTCGCCGGACGCTGCGAAACCGAGTCGAGCGGCGGCATCACGCTCGATACGCTGCGCACCTACGCCGAGACGGGCGTGGACTTCATCTCTGTGGGCGCGCTCACGCACCAGATCCGTTCGCTCGACATGTCGCTCAAAGCCTGCGAGTAGCAGGCCGCAGGCAGTGACCGCCCGCCGGTGCAGGAGCCGGCAGGCGTGCGAACACCCCGATCGAGAGAGATCATGAAACGGCTGCTGAAAAGCCATATCGCCCTGCTGGCGTGGCGGCTGGCACTGCTCTATGCGGTGCTGGCGATTTGTCGTGCGATCTTCTGGCGCTACAACTATGCGGGCATCGGCCCCCTCGCGGACGCCGAACTACCGGCACTCGCAAGGGGTGCACTGTTGTTCGACACCGTGTCGGTGCTCTACGCCAACGCCCTGCTCATCGTGCTCTCGCTCATCCCGCTCCATCTGCGCGAACGGCGCTGGTGGCAGCGGATGCTCTACTTCTATTACGTCGTCGTCAACGCCCTGCTGGTCGTGGCGGTCAACCTCGGCGATGCGGTCTATTTCCGCTATACGCAGAAACGTTTCACGGCCGAAGAGATCTTCTTCGCCGACAACGACAATTCGCTGCAACTCGTCGGCAAATTCATGGCCGAGAACATCCCCCTGCTGCTCGCAGGGATCGGCCTGATCGCTCTGCTGGCGCTGGCCGGCGGCCGCAAGGCGCGCCCCGAACCGCTCTGCCGTCGTCCGCTCTGCTACTATGGCGGCGGTACGGTTCTGCTCGTCGTCGCCGCCCTGCTCTCCGTAGCGGGAATGCGGGGGGGGGTCACGCGCATGACGCGCCCCGTCACGCTCTCCAACGCCACGCTCTACGCCTCCGACAACGCCCGCGCCAACCTGATCCTCTCGAACCCCTTCTGCATCCTGCGCACCGTGGGGTCGGGCGGAAAGATCAACTACGAACGCTACTTCGCTCCGGAAGAACTGGACGGTATCTACACGCCCGTCCACCGTCCCGACTCGGTCGGCGCGGCACCGCTCGAAGGACGCAACGTGGTGGTCTTCGTCATGGAGAGCATGTCGGCCGAACACTCGGCCCACCTCCATCCCGAACTCTACGCCGACCGGCAGGTCAAGGGCTACACGCCGTTTCTGGATTCGCTCATGCAGGCGGGCTACTGCTTCGAACGCATGTACGCCAACGGCACCCGTTCGATTCAGGCGCTGCCCGCCGTACTGGGATCGATCCCCTCGTTCAAGACCCCCTTCGTGCTGATGCCGCAGGCGCTCGCACCGACGCGGCAGCTGCCGCGTATCCTGCGCGACAAGGGCTACGCCACCGCCTTTTTCTGCGGCTCGGCGGCCGGCTCGATGGGTTTCGGCGCCTATGCACGTTCGGCAGGCATCGAACGCCTGTACAGCCGCGAGGACTACGAGGCCAGGCACGGCCGAGACGATTTCGACGGCTACTGGGGCATCTGGGACGAACCCTTCCTGCAATACGCCGGCGAGGAGATGAGCGCATTGCCCGAACCCTTCTTCGCCGCGCTGTTCACCCTCTCGTCGCACCACCCCTTCGTCGTTCCCGACGCCTACCGCGACCTGCTGCCCGAAGGGCTTACACGCAACCACAAGTGCGTAGCCTACACCGACAACGCCTTCCGCCGCTTTTTCGCGCGTTACGCCGGCGAGGAGTGGTTCCGTCGCACGGTTTTTGTATTCGTGGCCGATCATGTATCGAGTGAAAAATTCGCGGACGCCACGCGCGTCTTCCCCGGCGACCACCACATCATCGGCCTGCTGTACACCCCCGACGGCGCACTGCGCGGCCGCTACGACGAGGCCGTCTCGCAAATCGACCTCATGCCCACGCTGCTCGGACTCATGGGCAACCGCGAGCCTTACTTCGCTTTCGGGCGCGACCTCTTCGGCGAACAGACCCCCGAAGGGGGCTTCGCCCTCGCCTACGACAGCGGATTCGAGGCCGTCGGCGGCGACCGCCTGCTCTTCTTCGACGAGCGGCGCACGACCGGCTCCTACCGCACGGACGACCTGCGCCGCGAACACGATCTGAGAAACGATCCCGAAGCGGCAGCGCTGGAAAGACGCGTCAAAGCCTTCGTCCAGCAATATTACCGTCACCTCGAACAAAAAGATTTCACCGTCGAATAATCCTATGGAATTCCGACCCGTGCGGCTCGAAGACAAGGCCGCCATCGAACACTTCACCCGCCCTTCGGGCATCTGCAACTGCGATCTGGCCTTCGCCAACATGTACTGCTGGGAAGGCACCTACCGCAGCGCATGGTGCGTCGAGGAGGGTTTTCTGCTGATCCGCTTCTACATCGACGGCAGCCATCACATCGGCTACATGCAACCGCTGGGCGAGGGCGATTTCACGCACCTCATCCCCCGTCTCGAAGCCGACGCCCGCGCCGCGGGACAACCGCTGCGCATTTCGGGACTTACGCCCGAAGGGGCCGCAGCCGTGCGCCGCGCCCATCCCGAATTCGGCATCTGGCGCAACCGCGACTACGAGGATTACGTCTACCGCGCCGACGACCTGCGCAACCTCACGGGACGGCGCTACCAGCCCAAACGCAACCATATCAACCGGTTCGAAGCGGCCTACGACTACCGCTACGAGGAACTGACGCCTGCACTCGCCCCCGAATGCATGCGCCTCGAACGTGAATGGCGCGCCGGCCACGACAGCCATGCGGCCGAACTGACGGCCGAACAGCGCGCCATGCAACGGGCATTCAACCACTTCGGGGAGCTGGAACTGCGCGGAGGCGCGCTCTTCGTCAGGGAGAAGCTCGTGGCCTTCACGATCGGATCGGCCATCAACGACGAAGCCTTCTGCATCCACGTCGAGAAGGCCGACACCCGCTACGACGGCGCCTTCACGATGATAAACCGTCTCTTCGCGCAACACCTGCCGCCGCACTACACCCTCATCGACCGCGAGGAGGATCTGGGACTGGAAGGGCTGCGGCAGTCGAAACTCTCCTACCACCCCCTTTTCCTGCAACCGAAACTCACGGCGCAGCGGCTCACCGAGGAGCAGTTGCAGCTCCGCGCGTTGTGGCTCGCCTGCTTCCCCGAAGACACGCAGGACGATGTCGAACAGTTTCTGCTGAGCCGCTACGACGAACGGCGATGCCTCGTCGCACGACGCGACGGGCGGATCGCGGCGATGCTCCACATCGTGCCGTTCCGCGATACGGCCTACATCTACGCCGTGGCGACGGCGCCCGACTGCCGGCAGCAGGGACTGGCCGGCGGACTGCTGCGCGAAGCGCTCGACCGCTGCCGCGCCGAAGGATTCCGCTACGCCGCGCTCATCCCCGGCAGCGAGGAGCTGCAACGCTGGTATGCCGGCTTCGGTTTCGCGGGGGACTACCCCGCGCGCTTCCGTACGCACGACGACTTCGACTTCGGCACGGGCGACCCTGCGCACGACCGCGCCATGGTACTGCCGCTCACCGGCGAACCCTTCGCCGGCGAGACGCTCGACCTGAGCGATCTGCCGCAGGAATCATAGATCGAGCCGGAAACAATCCGTCTCGTAGCGCACGAACCCCATTCGTTCATAGAGCCGGTGGGACGCCCTGCGCGTCGCATTCGAGGTGAGCATCACTCGTGCGACGCCCTCGCGGCGCGCCAACGCCAGCGCTTCGCGTACCAGCGCCTCGCCGATGCCGCGACCGCGCGTCGCCGCATCCACCACCACGTCCTCGATCCACGCCTTGCGCCCCGAAGGGACGTCGTAAAGGGCCACGCTGAGCAACCCGACGATCCGGCCGTCCTCCGCTGCGGCGACCAGCTGACGGGTCGCAGGCGAGGCGACGATCCGTGCGACAGCCTCCCGGTCGGGTGCCGTCATCCGTTCCGACAGCTGCGGCAGCAGCCGCGCAAAGGCCTCCGCCAACAGGTCGGAGGGTTCGGTCGCTTCGTAAATCCGTATCATAAACTCGTTCGTTTTCCCCCGCAAGATACGAAAATCGGGCGGACTTTTCGGCAAGTCCGCCCGATCCGCTCCGCTCATGCGGGCTAAATTCCGAAAAGAAACACTTCGAGCATGTAGACCCCGATGCCGGCCAGATAACCGACGAAGGCCATCAGCGAAATCTTCTTGAAATACCATACGAAGTTGATGTTTTCCAGGCCCATCGCCACCACGCCGGCCGCCGAGCCGATGATGAGCAGGCTGCCGCCCACACCGGCGCAGTAGGCCAGCAGATGCCAGAAAACACCGTCCTGCACGAACATCGCGGCATAGGTCGGATCGGCGCTCGCCGCCACGGCCGCCGCATCAGGAATCGGATACATGCCCATCGACGCCGCCACGAGCGGCACGTTGTCGACCACCGACGAAAGGATGCCGATCAACGTATTGATCGCATAGACGTTGTGCAGGTGTTCGTTGAGTCCCGTGGCGAAACCCGACAGGATGCCCGCGCTTTCGAGCGCTGCCACGGCCATCAGGATACCGAGGAAGAAGAGGATCGTCGACATGTCGATGTGTTTGAGCACCTTCGCCACGCGGCATTTGATCGACTCCTCGATGTTGCGCTTGCGGCGGTACATCAGCTCGGTGAAGACCCACATGATGCCCAGCGCCGTGACCATTCCCATGTAGGGCGGCAGGTGCGTCACGCTCTTGAAGACCGGAACGGCCACCAGCAGGGCGCAGCCCAGGAAGAGGATCGCGCGGCTCTCGCCGTCGGAGATATAATCGGGCTGCGACGACCCTGCATCGGCCGGATCGGTTTCAGGAAGCGACCCTTTGAGCCAGCGCGAAGCGATGACCAGAGGGATGACGAGCGACACGAGGCAGGGCAGCAGGAGGCTCTCGATGAGTTTGGCCGACGAGACGTTGCCCTTCATCCAGAGCATGATCGTCGTCACGTCGCCGATGGGCGAACACGCGCCGCCGCTGTTGGCCGCAATGACAATCACCGAGGCGAAGAGCATCCGCTCCTTGGTCGTGGGGACGATCTTGCGCAGAAGCATCACCATGATGATCGTCGTGGTCATGTTGTCGAGCAGCGCCGACATGAAGAAGGTGAGCAGCGCCACCAGCCACAGCAGACGCACCTTGCGCCGCGTGGTGATGCGCCGCGTGATGAACTCGAACCCTCCGTGGAAGTCGATCAGGTCGACGATCGTCATCGCTCCGATCAGGAAGACGAGGATTTCGCACGTCGATCCCAGATGCCGCAGGATCTCGTCGCTCACGGTCGTCTGGGTGAGACCGGGCAGGGCGGAGGGGTATTCCAGACTGAAAATACTCCAAAGAATACCGCACATCAGCAGGGCGATGGCCGATTTATTGATTCCCGTTTTGTGTTCGAAGGCAATGAAGGCATAGCCTACGACAAACAGGATGAGCATGGTTGTAATCATAATTACTCGATCGCTTTAAATCCGTTTATTTACAAGAGATGTTTTCTGCACCCGGAAGAGCCTGCCGACAATGCGGTCCTCCTGATCGAAAACGAAAATTTTCCTTCTTTATTTTCCGCATTCGGCACAATTCGGGCAGTTTCGGCACCCGCCGGTCGAAAACGGTCGGAAAGATTGCGCAACGGCAAATTGCGCGCCGGCGGGAAGAACCCTCGACCGGCAGGGGTCGGAGCATCCGCTAAATCCGGATTTTCCGCAGCAGGAGAATCAGATCCGCGTCGCCGGGCACACGCCGTTCGACCGCCGACAGGACATATGAGGCATCCTGTCCCCACCCGCCGGACGCTCCGTCGCGGGACGGAAAGTCCCGGCCGAGATCCTGCATCCGGTCGAATGCGGACGTATCGCCCGCCTCCAAACTCAACCGCACCAACAGCGCCCGCAGACCGTAGGCGTCGGCCACGCGCACCGGCACTTGCCGCGTCAGTTCGCTCGGAGCGGGCAGCGGCGTCTCCCCGTCGGATGCGACGCACCGGGCGTCGGCCGCGAGCAGCACCCACAGCACGCCGGCAAGCACACAACCGAAGATCGTCCGAAGTTTCATTTTTCCAACCGAAATTGCGTCAAAGGTAGGCTTTTTCCGCCGAACGGCCAAATTCCGATCCGGCGGCCGGCGGATAATTGCACGATATTTTCTATCTTTGACTGCGTCTTAGATACTCCGCCTCGGCAAAATGCAAATAAATTTGCTTTTGCCCGCGGCTTATTCGTATCTTTGCCATGCGGAATTTCCGTCCGGACAGACGACGTTCCGACAGATCGGACCGACCCGATTTCAGTTCGACCGCCCGTCTTTACCGACGAATCGTACAACATCGACTCATTATGGAATACCTCTACCTCCTCGCAGGACTCGTTCTCATACTGGCCGGAGCCAACTACCTCACCGACGGATCGGTGGCGCTGGCCGAACGTTTCCGCGTACCGGGTTTCCTGATCGGACTGACGATCGTAGCCGTCGGCACCTCGACGCCCGAACTGGTCGTGAGCTTCCTTTCGGCCCTCGAAGGAGAGGGCGACATGGCCGTGGGCAACGTCGTGGGATCGAACCTCTTCAACGTCTTCATCATCTTGGGCGTCTGCGCCCTGATCCGCCCGCTGCCGCTCACGCGGCAGAACATCCGGCGCGACCTGCCCGTCGGCGTCGCGGCGTCGCTGGTGCTCTGCGCCGTGCTGGCCGACGAGGTGCTCGACCCGACGCATCCGGCACGCATCGGCCGCATCGAGGGGCTCGCGATGCTGCTACTCTATGTGCTGAGCGTCTGGACGGCCGCCCGTGCAGCCCGCAGGGAGCAGCCGGCCGAAGATACTCCCGCCGCACGGCCGATAGCCGGCTGGCTCATGGCGCTGATGATCGTCGGGGGACTGGCGGCGTTGGTCTTCGGCGGCGAAATCTTCCTCCACAACGCCGTGGCCATCGCCCGCAAGCTGGGCGTCAGCGAGTCGGTGATCGCCATTACGCTCGTGGCGGGCGGCACGTCGCTGCCCGAACTGGCCTCGTCGGTCGTCTCAGTCGTCAAGGGCCGGCCCGACATCGCGCTGGGCAACGTCGTGGGATCGAACATCGCCAACATCCTGCTCATCCTGGGGCTCTGCTCCACCGTCGTCCCGCTCACGCCGGGCGGCATCGACGCCGTGACGCTGGGTGCCGTCGTCCTCAGTTCGCTGCTCCTCTTCGCCGCCGCCTTCACCTTCCGCCGCCGTGCACTCGACCGTTGGGAAGGGGTGCTCTTCCTCGCTATTTACGGCGCCTACCTCTGGTGGCTGCTGGCCAAATAACCGCCGCGATGACTCCCTCCGACCGCAATCCGCTCAAAGAGCAGGTAGCGCTGCTGCCGCTCGAACCGGGGGTGTACCAATTCCTCGACCGGACGGGTACGGTCATCTACGTCGGCAAGGCCAAGAGCCTGCGCAAGCGCGTCTCCTCCTATTTCATGCAGAACAAGGAGCATCCCCCCAAGGTGCGGGTGCTGGTGCGCCAGATCGCCGAGATCCGCCACATCGTCGTCGACAGCGAAACCGACGCCCTGCTGCTCGAAAATTCGCTCATCAAGGAGCTGCAACCCCGCTACAACATCCTGCTCAAAGACGACAAGACCTACCCGTGGATCGTCGTGCGCCGCGAGAACTTCCCCCGCATCCAGTCCACGCGCCAGTTGCAGCGCGACGGCTCGCAATACTTCGGGCCCTACTCGTCGGTGACGATGCAGCACAGCATCCTGGAATTCATCCGCGAGGTGATCCCGCTGCGCACCTGCTCGCTCAATCTCGCTCCCGAAGCGATCGCGCGCGGCCGGTACACCGTCTGCCTGCAATACCACCTGGGCAACTGCAAGGGGCCGTGCATCGGCGCGCAGAGCGCCGAGGAGTACCGGCAACTGCTCGACATGGCCGTCTCGGTGCTCAAAGGCGACTTGCGCCCCGTGCGCGCCTACCTCGAAGGGGAGATGCGCCGCGCGGCCGAGGCGTTGCAGTTCGAGACGGCGCAGCGTTACAAATCGCGGCTCGCTGCATTGGAGAACTATTCGGCCCGTTCGGTCATCGTCAGCGCCCGCATCGTCGACGTCGACGTCTTCTCGCTCGTCGAGGACGACGATGCCGCCTACTGCAACTTCCTGCGCATCCGCAACGGTTCGATCACGGCCGTCTCGACCGTGCGGCTCACGCCGGGCGTCGATACCGACCGCGCGCAAATGCTGACGCTGGCCATTCAGCACGTCGTCGAGCAGATCGCCGGCGGCGAACTGGCGCGCGAAGTGATCGTCCCCTTCCTGCCGTCGGCTACGATGCTCTTCGACGGGGTGACCTTCACCGTACCCAGGCGGGGCGAAAAACTCGACCTGCTGGCTTTCTCCGAGCGCAGCGCCCGCATCTACCGCGCCGAGCAGCTCAAAAACATGGAGATCAAGAATCCCGAACGCCATACCGAACGGCTGATGAACGCCATGCAGAGGGAGCTGCGGCTGCCGCGGCAGCCGCGCCACATCGAGTGTTTCGACAACTCGAACCTGCAAGGAACGAACCCCGTCGCCTCGTGCGTGGTCTTCCGCGACGGCCGCCCCTCGCGCAAGGAGTACCGCCATTTCAACATCAAGACCGTCGTCGGAGCCGACGACTTCGCCTCGATGCGCGAGATCGTCTTCCGCCGCTACACGCGCCTCATGGCCGAGGGACAGGAGCTGCCCGACCTGGTGATCGTCGACGGCGGCAAGGGACAGCTCTCGAACGCCTATGCCGTCCTGTGCGAACTGGGACTCGAAAAACAGGTTCCGATCGTGGGACTGGCCAAACGGCTCGAAGAGATCTACTACCCGGGCGATCCGATGCCCTACTACCTCAGCCGCACGGGCGAACCGCTCAAAGTGGTGTGCCATATCCGCGACGAGGCGCACCGCTTCGGCATCACCTTCCACCGCCAGAAACGCAGCAACGACTTTCTCAGAAGCGAACTCAAAGGCATCGCCGGTATCGGCCCCCGCACAGTCGAGACGCTGCTCGGGCATTTCCGCACCGTCGCACGCATCCGCAACGCCTCCGACGAGGAACTCATCGAGCTGATCGGTGCGGCCAGGACGCAACGCCTGCGCAAGCACTTCGCATCCTCCTGACCGTCCGCCGGCAATCCTCCGAGGCCGCACGACATCTCCGCCACTCTCAGCCTGTATGCGGAAAGCACCGCCGAACGCCCCTTATCGACGCAATACGACACCTCCGTATACCTGCGATGCGGCCGTAACGACTGCGGAAAAACCGCGACAGCCATTTTTATCGGTTCAGAATTTGCAAATTGAGAATAAATCCCTACATTTGCACACCCGATTCTTTCACGAAAGAACGGCCTTGCCCGGATGGCGGAATCGGTAGACGCGTTGGTCTCAAACACCAATGATAGCAATATCGTGCCGGTTCGACCCCGGCTCCGGGTACCAGTAAAATCGCTTAATCTGTTGATATATACGGATTAAGCGATTTTTATTTTCTGGATTTTCCCCACATTTTCCCCACACGTGCTGAACTGCTACTATTTTATTCAGTTTGTGAGCTTCAAAAGTTTACAGAAGGCAAACCTCAACAGACCTTGTACTGCCTGGCAAGATTCTCAGGTTGTTTATTTTTGAGCAATAACTCTTCCATTCGCGTATCGAAACATTGTTCTGTGGCATCCATGATTTCCAGATAGGTGGAAATGAAGGAGGTGAAGTCAATCAATGAGCGGATATAGGTATCGATGGAAAAAAGGAGTGTATCTCCATCTACAATTACTTTGCAACACCGGATGTTTTGCATGGCTGTAGCCGCAGCATTGCAGGCAATCTCTTCGCGTTCTGAATCCGTCCATTCATACGCTTTCAGCAATTGGATATAACCTTCTTCAGGAAAGTAGCGGATCAAATATTTCTCATTTTCACGGAGGAAAGCGACTTCATTCTCCTCTATTGGTTGTGCCAAGTAACCACTGTGTTCCAAAAATTCACACAGCTTTTTCTGAAAATGTCCGCCAGAAGGGAGCACCATAAACCTATCTTCAGCATTATTTTTATGCTCTTCGCGCCATGTTTCCGACAGGGTTTTCTCTTCCATAGTTATTTATTTTTTATGATCAATTTAGAATTGATATTGTCAATCGTAATTATTCCGAAACGCTCCAGAACACTCTGCCCCAATAATAACGGGGCCTGTTGATTGTGGACAACCGAAGCATTGATATTTCGGAGTACGGCATTTCCTATTCGAATCTCGCGCAATCGAATTACGGTTCCTTCATGGATTTCGCCGGTGGCCGTACTGAAATATTCCTGACCAAGAATGTCTCCGTCTTTCAAGTAGCCATTTTTCAGCATGAATGCGGCTTCAACGGATGATATGGATACGCTGCTGGCGCCTGTATCCAAGATGAACTTCAAAGGTAAAGTATTGATTATACAAGCGACCTCATATACACCGCTATACATCTTTTTCATCTGTATTTCAGAAACAACTGCGATTTCGTCTGCTGACGAACTACTGTTGCCAACAACAGCAATAGGCATGCTTTTGTATTCAGTGATAAGGGCAATGAAGTCAGGGTGATTTCTAATAGCGTCCAAATCATCGTCATTCTCGATATGGGCAAACGAACGATAGCCCTTCTCTAAAGAAACTCTTAGTGCAGCAATTGCGTCTTCTACCTTACCCATTCTGGACAGCAAGCATGCTTTGTCATAATATGGACCATTATTCTCCGGATCAGCCGCTACAATCTTGTCCATCCACTTAATAGCCTCATCGTCTTTGCCAAGGAAAAACAATGCATATTGGCGGCAGCTACCGGAATCTATTACGGTATCTTGCTTTAAGATTTCATTGAAGTCTGCGTTCGCCAGTTCTATTTGGCCTTGCTTAAGGTATAGTTCGCCTCGCATAAGGAATATATATGGGTACTCTTTATCTACATCAATTCCAGCATTGTAATTTTCCATTGCAGTATTGTCATCTCCTTTAAGTTCATAGCACCAACCTCGCTTATAATATGCATATGCATCGGTAGGTAGAAGCTCAATCATTTTAGTGAAGTATATGATTGCTTCGTCGTATCTCCCGCTTTCACGATAGATATCAGCTCTTTCTGCCAGTGCATAATAGTCTTGTCCATCACCCATTTCTATACATTTGGTAATTTCCTCTATAGCCTTTGCCGAATCACCAATTCCTTGATAGCATAGCCCTCTATAGTAACAAATCATTCTTGAGCTACCATATTCCTTCTCTATTTTATTGTATTCCCTGATGGCGCAGACATAGTCATGACTCCATTCGTAAATCCTTATTCTCAACATCTTCCACTTTATCTCTTCAGTGTATTTGTTGCACATGGTATTTACTTTTGCCAACGCGTAGCTGAGATGCTTCTTTAATATGTCTTCAAAATGGGCAGATTCTGGATCATTAGATTTCTCCATGTAACATATTGCATCATCAATGGCAAGGTCTGTTTTGCCTAACTTATCATAAGCCTGCATCCTAAAACGATAGATCTCCTCATAGCTACTATCATATTTTTCGCATTTATTGGCTAAATCAATAGCACCTTGATAATCTCCGCGCATTATCATATTTCGAACTAGGCCAATCATGGCGACTTGATCCGCCTCATTATGCTTGAGCATAAGTTGATAGTCAGCATCGGCATTAGCGTAATCTCCCATAATGTAATATGTACCGGCTCTTTGGTATAAAATTTCATGGATTGTTTCAAGGTCATCGCTTTTTGCAACCATCTTGTATGCTGTTGTGTAATCGGGGATGGCCTTGTCATACATCGCCATATTAACATAGATATCGGCTCTCCTCCAATAAGGAAAATGCTTAGGTACATCCTCGCTCTTATCCCAATGCTTGATCGCGTTATTAATATCCATTAATGCTTGGTCATATTTCTTTTGGCGCTGGTATAAACTAGCACGAAATATATAACCGTTTGAGTGCTTGGGATTATCAATAATGTATTGATTAATATGTTTCATTGCCTCCTTTTCATTCTTCTGTTCAAGAAGTTCATAGGCTTTGTGTAGATTGTAATCAGACGTTTGATTCTTTTGAGAAAAGCACGGTTGTAGCCCCATAATTAGGAACATTGTGGCGGTGATTAGGATCTTTTTCATTTTTAGTACCATGAATTACTACTCAAAGTTCATCAAATAGGTTAGTTGTGCCAAAAATCCAAAGATCTGATGTATAGAATCATTCTGTGAATGTATCAAATTACTTTCCTAGTTGAGGTGCATACATTCGGGACGAGAAAAAGGACTTCAAGATCTGTTGGAGATCTTGTTAAAAAGTATGATGCTCCTGAAGCGTCAGGAATATTGCCGGGAAAACTTTGCGTTAGGGAACAAATGTAACGGGTTCAGTTTAGGACGACGTTCTAGTCATGCATAAAAAATCGTACCTGAGATCCAAAAAACCGGATCAACCTAGCCCGGAAATTATCCCCGCTTGAAGGCTAGGGCACAAAAATAAGCGCAACACGCCGTGGTGTGTTGCGCTGAAATCAAGAATTGCTATATTTACATATCAGAAGAGTCTACTGGCTTCTTCTCAGATACACCTTTAGAATACTGCCTTTTGTGATATTAAATGGTCATAATACCGAGTCTTATGAAAACCTATTTACTTGTATTTTCGACCATATGCATGACAATATTGATAAGTTCCATATCCAATACCTGCATATGTAAACTCGTCTTTATCATAAGTAATGTTTCTCCAATTATAATCGTCTAATTCAATAATTCTACCTGTTCTTTCGTCGATTGTTTCGTTATCGAACCAACATAAATCAACATACAATTGTCTTCCATTCTCTAAATTAATCACATTCCAGGCATGATTTGCTCCATGCCATTTTTCTATGGAAGTTATTCCTGGAATCTTAATAAACTGTTCACATACTTCATCTGCATACCCTTCGCATACACATAATCTTTTGTCGGAGGTTTTTGATGGTATATGTCCTTTATAATTAGTGAAATTGGACCAATCGTATTGAATTTCCTCGCATGATTTTTTTGCAACCTGAATGATTTTCTGGTAAATAGTGTCATTTTTCAATAGTCTACGAACTTTTTTCTCAAGTTCCAAATCATACTTAAGGGAATGGTATTTGGCATGTCTGCCATACATCCTTATGATTGAGGCGGAGTCACCATAAGTGTAAACTGCAGTTTCAGATGTTTTGGAGGCATTAATTTGTATGGTATAGTCGTTAATCCATTGTATTGTTACTTTGTCATATTTGGATAGGACATTGCTTTTTATCCATTTCTTTACTTGGATAGGCGCTTCGATTTCTCCTAATAAATCAGTAATTTCTGGTGTTTTTTGTTCAATGCTAGATGTTGGGTTCTGGTTGTTGGGTGTGATATTCTTACTTGATGGAATTTTATTGTGCTGAATATCAGATGACGATGGGTTCTTCCCTTTATGCCTGTTGACAGGCACTGGAGGTTTTGATAGGCATGAGACTAAACAAATCGTAATAATCGCGAAGTATATTATTTTGATGAACTTAATCATTATTGTTTAGGAATATAAGGCTTGATCATTTTAATATTAATTGCATAATTTAAATTGGCCCCAGAATCGTCTATTCCGCCTGAGGTGATTCCAATTGCCTCTCCATAAGAGTTAAGTAATACTCCACCACTACTCCCATGATCTATGGGTGCACTGATTTGTAGTATATTCCCGTTATCTCGTATTTGTGAGATTTCACCAGAAGAAAATGTATTGTCGAGACCTCTTGGGCTTCCAATTGTATAAACTTTTTCTCCGATCTTTGGAGTAATATTAGCAATCTTTATATAACTGATTTTGTGGTTAATACCTACTCTAAAAATGATAAAGTCATTTTCTGAATCTTTATAATATACGTCTGTTACCTTATACGTGCTTCCATCTGAAAGAATAATGGTTTCATAGCCAACAGTAGTCCCTCTAAAAACATGATAATTACTTACTGCTAAGCCATCATCGGATATGAAAAAGCCAGATCCTTGGAATCCTTGATATCCAGTTGAGGTATGGATCTTAAAAACGGCAGGTGAATAGCGCTCAAATATTTCGCTAGGTGTCAATTCTGACGTGGAAGAAGGTTTTGCAACTTCAATATGCTGATGTGGTTTTATATTGGTACTTTGAACTTTATTTGCCAGATGGTTATACTTTCTATTAGGAGCCTTTGGCTTTTGTGCACACCCTGACAATATAAGTATTCCGACTATAAATAGGTGTATAGCTTTCATATTGCAACGGAATGTGTGGATTCTAACAAGTATATTATTTTTTTGTATACTTATCCCCAATTTTTCCTGGTTTAGGTAGAATGTGAATTAAGAATCTTTGGTTTAGCCGTTCTTCTTTTTCGCGCATTAGTCCAGTGCCTGATAATTTTCCGTCTCCGCTACCACAAATTAGCACTTCACAATTTGTACCATTGAAATTAACATCATTTTCTTCCCAGAATCTTTTTAAAGATAATGCTCTCTGGTAACTTAATTCGTAATTGAAGTTTGATTTATCACGCGAGGCTTGTCCTTCGATAATTAATAAATATTGAATATGTGGGTTGTCTTGAGTAGTTTTACTAATGAAATCTCGAAGAATTCGTCCTGCCTTAATTAAATCATTCTTTGTACTATCGGGAATATTGTTCATCGATGCACTACTTATCGGGAAGTTTACAGAAATAGCTAGCTTATGTTTTTTATATTCAGGATAATACTGAAAATAATCCGCATGCTTGGTGTCTAGTTCTCGAGTTGCATCTGTCAACTCATTAGCTTTGTTTATTATATCTTGTAGCTCTTTGGTTTGTTCTATTGCTCCTAATCTTGCATTATTTAATGCTATAATAACGACAATAAATAATGTCAGCATTACGAAGAAAAGGCTGGTCATTAGATCTGCATAACTGGCCCAAAAGAACGATTTATTGTTTGACGCCATATATGACTCATCAATAATTATTTACTGGACGCTTATTTATGAAAAAGTACACCTAACGACACGAGTATAATTAAGAGGAATATGATTATTGACATCATATATATAATACTCTTGGGAAGCTGGATCGTTGTCAATGTTGGAGTTTCTGGAGTTTGTGTGGTTGACGTAATATTATTTTTTTGTTGTTTGAAGCTGGTAATCAGATCATTTATTACGGCAGTCTGATTTTTGGTAGATTCAAGCAACTGAACCATTATTGTCTTAATATCAGCTATATTGCGAATTTCTTTCATGAATTCGGTTGTCTCTGAGAAATGAGATATAAATTCTTCTTGTTGCTTTTGAAGCATTTTAGTAAACTCTTCTTCTTGTTCTGCATAATGTTTTTGGAGAGCATCGAATTCTGTAATAGAGTTATTTCGCAACAGCGTAATGTTTTCTTTTGTACTTTCTTGTAATTGCTCAAATGTCTTTCGTAGCGTATTATCTACTTTTGCTACAACCTCGTTTATGTATTGTTCTCTTTCGGTAACTTGAGTTATTTCTCGTTCAAAGAAAGCCCCCATTTTTTCAATGGCCGCCGTTCTTGAAAGATGTTCATTTAGATTGTTGTTTAATCCATTAACAGCCTCTAAATAATTAGAGACATTATGGAGATATCTATTGAATACGGCAATTTCTCCCGTACAATCTTTAAGTTCTTTCAAGACCGAAACGTTTGCTTGTGCAACGCGTTTTATGTCAATATCTTTAATTAAAGATATTAATTCAACTTGTTCTCTTGATGAATCAGCAACTTTGGAAAGAGCCTCATCTAAACCTTCTATATTTGTTCGAAAGGTTTGATTAAACGTCATGAGGTTTTGCTGAAGAAGGTATAATGCATTAACTGCATTGCCGGACAAAACAGGAAGTAGTTCAGTTTGTAACCAGGAATAAAATCTATTTTTATTTGCTTCAACCTGGGTTGTCGCGTTTTTTGCTTCCCATGAGATTAACGTTGTACAGAGAATGCCGATGAGACTTGCTGCCATTGCAATTGCGACACAAGTCATTAATGACGTAATATTTTCCATTAAAGCGTCATTGGAAAGGCCTCCGCTTATTGCGATAAACCCGATGCCAACAATAATACCAACCATTGTGCCCATGAGTCCGAGATACAATGGAATTGGTTGTTGGATACTGATTTCCTCTTCATCGGCATCGCAATACCTCTCTACGACATCTTTCATCAAATAAAAGTCACTGGCCGCTCCTTTATTTTTCTGCAAATAAGTGTTCAAGGCATTTCGAATCTCTATCAATGTCGGATTTTGTGTGTCAATTTGAACTTGAGAAACAGTAACAACTCCCTTATATTCACTATTTGAATCATCCTCAGTAGTCTCAATATCCATATTAATTACAGAATATGAAGACGAGGATGCTGGAAATATGGATTTGTATGTGGATATTTTATTTTTAGTGTTCTTATATATATATAATTGAGCTCCAATAATAACAATGATAATAAGAACCACAAGTATATAATGTAGCGTCATAATTTTATTTTATTTCGACTATTATTTGTTTAATAACACGCCACTCCTCACTATTTATCTTTTCTGCCATCCCCATACTTTTTATCTCAACTGTTGTCGGTTGATTGGACATACGGGAGACAACGCAAATGGGTTCCAGATATTGATTGTCGTAGGCTAGAATCCTGGCTTGGGCGTCCTCATGTTCAACGCACAGACTGATTTTAGCTGTATTACTATTGGAGTTCTCTAATATTAACTTATATATCGATTTCCCTTTTTGATATGAACTCTGAATATTAGAAAGCAGCATCGAACTGGATTCTCTTGCATATAGTTCATATGAGGATACTGTTGGCTGCGGTACCTCCGTCTTGAGTGGCGTTGTTGATAATGGTTGCTCTATTGGTACATTAATCTGACTCGATTTATAGTACTGAGATCTTATAATGATATTGAGTTGCTCCTTGAATCTTTGGGAGTTAATATAGTTCTCTATTTCTCGGGCTATTTGTTGCTGTGTTATGGAATAATTGGGTTGTTGATTATTGTTAGATGCATTTAGCATACATTTAATCTTATGGGAAATAGCTTGATTTTGAGCTATTTCCTTATTTATGAGCTCCCGGAGTCGTTTGATGTTTATATGCGTTCTTTTTCTGTAAGCCAATAAAGCAATGATCACACCGAGTATCCCGATAAGAGACCCTGTTAGGCCAACGGATCTTATTTTTGTAATGCGATTATTTATGTCTTGAATTTGTTTTTCTAAATCTTTTTCTATTTCTTCTGCCGAAGTGCTTTCAGTCTCTATTTTTCTTTCATTTCTCTGGATATCAGCAGTACTCTTGCCACCCTTATTTGATGGCAAGGTACAACTACTGATTGATACGGCCAATATTGAAATGAATATTGCTATCTTTTTCATTTCTATTACATTTTATAAATATTTCTGATTACGGCGTTGATGATACCCACGAGAGGATAGAAAAATAAGGTCTCTTCGATATTTTCATCTGCTCCGTCTCGACGGATTTCGTCTTTTTTGTTAGAAATGCCTGTGTCTAAATAGGATCTAATGTCTCGATAGCATAATTCCTTGACCTTGTCCATGATAGAACGATCAATGTCGAAATTATCATGGAAAGAGAAGTCTTTTTCCAGAGAGAATGTAAACTTAATATAGTCTTTGATTCTTTCTGTAACCTGAGTTAAATCAGACTCTGAAATATCACTATATTTCATGTGGCTATCTGCGAATTTCTCGTTGTCTGAGCCCATTAATATAGTCTTCATCTCTTTAATTTGACTATAATCTTGTGATTGGAAGGGGGTTAAAATAATACCTCCTTTGCAGGTTGACTCTTTTGAGTTGATAGGTCGTATAATATCTAATCCATCAATAGAATATTTACAGCCGTATATTTTCTCAAATATCAATTTTGTAAACTGAATAAGAGTCTCATCATTGGTGGTTAATATGTTAAGAATTTTCGAGCCATTACCGCTAAATGTAATGTGACGGGGCATATCAATGCCCTTCGCTTTCATTAATTGGGCGATGTGATAGATAATGGCAACGTAGAATAGAATGATGGCATATTTACCACGATTATCATCCGCTAACATTTTGCCAAAATCGATCTCGATGTTCCCCTTCTTGATCTCCTTATTTGAGGCTAAAGAGAATAAAAACGCAATTATATCTTGAGACTTACGTCCGGCGAGAATTGAGTTAAATAGATCTTTTAATGCACGTAAATTGTTTGTTTCTAACAGATCCAGTATCTGGTCTTTATGTTGGTTGACCAGGCCATTTGATTCAGAATTATATGAATATCCATCGCCAAAGACTGTATTGGCTGCAAAACGGAACGATGTCAGATACTTGGGGGTACCTTTGTCTACAATTAAGACGTCAGTTGTTCCACCTCCTATATCAATGGAAACCGCCGTAGATGTGGCTCCATTCGTTGCTTTATGATAGTTGTATGGAGCCAAGGATTCTGAAACCGCGATTATATTTGATGCGGGAGCACCAAATATTGAGACAAACATGTCGTCCCATTCCTTTTTAAATTTGTTGAATCGACTTTGTGTCATACTTGCAGGATAGAACCAGACAACTTCTGTTCTATTCAAATCTCCATTGTTGAGTAGTACTTTTGCTCGAAGCATGAGAAGTATACACTCAATATATTTGGAGGCCCGTTGTTTGTCTTCTGTTACGGTAGACCATTTGAGATCTGTATGGAGAACATTATATGGCAAGGCTAGATTCTTCTCATATGTGAATGGGATATTAACATTGCTCATGGATAGGACTGCTTTTTTCCAGTTAGTATTGCTACCTTCAGAAATAACTGTTCGCATGGGATATCCATATGGACTCTCATGACCAATGGTGTCAGGAATAAAATCAGAATTGAAGACGCTGTTAATGGCAAAGTCTTCTCCTGTTATATGTAGTTTCTGTATTTGTATATCTTTATTTGTGATATCAAATGCATTTGAGCTAGCACCATCAACGCTATATTCAATATGAGTATTTGTTGTGCCGAAGTCTATTGCAAAACGGAATCTGCGACTACCATTTCTCGAGGAAAAAATAGGGATAACAACCCCATGAATATTTTTATCTTCTTTATGTGAGATACTAATATATTGATAATTATCCTCAATGGCGTAGGTAGCAGAATCTATATGGTTTTTATCGAATCTAGAGCCATCTGCATTTCTGTTCCTTAAAACTATCCCATTTGACGGAACCTCTATATTGGATGAATTATAGAAATTAAGCAAATACGAATTGTCCGGACCGATAACTGAATCTCGGTCAAGTAGGGATACGCGATAATATGGCTTAACATTCTCCGGATATTTAATGCCTGGATATAAGCCGATCGTAAAGTCTTTTTCTATTATGGCCCCTTTATTATTTACAGGGTCGGGTGTAGCATCATTGTAGTAAATTCTTTCATATTGGATGTAGCCACCATCTCTGATTGGAATACGTAAAACAATTTTGACAGCGCCCCCAGAGAGACGATTGATCTCTATGCGGTGTTTATCACCAATCTTACCGAATAAATCTTGGGCAGTGAAATAGTCAAAAAATGTTTTCTTTAGAGGTAAGATATAACTGTCATTTTGAGAGCCGGTCTTTGATGTCAGTTCCTCATCGTTGCCATTAAAGAATCCTTCAGAATTTGATACATGTGGAATCTTAATAATGGTGTCCTCAAGAAAATCGCCAACGGTGACATAAGGATATTGGGCTCCATCATCAGGAAGGGTTCGTTCTGTTATTGGCCTTGCATCAAAATAGGGAACATATGTATTTTTATCCCATTTTGATACAACATAAAAAGTTGGTTCTGTATACATGTCTACCGGCAGTGCCAATGGCACAATTTTCCCAGGAGAACGCAATGTATCAGAGATCTTCATTTCAAAACCACTTGAAATATTGGTAACGGTTCGTTTCCTGCGAAGTTTCTCACCTAATACCATCACGTATTGTTGTGCTGACGGTATTACTGGAATATCATCGTAGTTCCCTTTATAAAAATTCTCATCAATTATGTTTTGACGTAAATCATTCCTTTGTCCGTCTTGCAGACATTTAAAACATTTCTCAAGATATAAGTCTACCTCGGGAAACATTCGAGAGAAATCTTTACGGCTCTTTTTAAGCCCCCACCAATACTTAATATATTCAAAATCTCTTTTATAAAGAGGGCGATAGTCAGAATCAAACGGAGCATCATCTCCAAACTTTATTTTCTTTCCGACATATTCAAGATTGTTCGCCGAAGTAAAAAATATTGTTGCAGGAGAAGTCGCTCCAATGATGTTCATGACATTGGGCGCAGATGGATCAATATAATTGAGCAGATAGATACAATCCATTTGATCAAAATTGTATTCCTCACAATCTTGATGTAAGTATGTTTGATATGTCCTGCCTAATCTACGATGTTCTTCACAGTCAGATTCATCTAGCTGAGCTAAATTATTTTTCTTATCCCATACTATTATCTCGATCTTATCACGATATTTCTCGATGTTGAAGAAAATCTGTCCAACATCCAAACAATCCGAGACCAGTTTATGATAAATTGTTTTCCCGTCAAGAGAACTTTCCGCCACAATTTTAAAAGCTCGTTTCACTAAATCCATTCTTGCGAAAGGAGAAGGAATCGAAGTTATCTCATATTTGTCGTTGGCCCCAACCGGATCAGGGATTGAGTCAATTGCTTTTGTGCCGATTTTTACTGAATTTCCCCAGTTATTTATGGTATCGGCAGCTCCTTTATGTAGTCTAAATACTTTGGCCATAATATTTAAAACTTATATTTTTTCTCCACTAGTTTCTTTGTAACAATATAGAACAGCTCTATGAATTTTTGTTCCAATGTCAGATTCTTAGCTAATGAGGTACGTTCTTCATTAAGAGCTGAATCAAATAAATCATATCCAGATTTATTAAATGCCCATAAAGCTTTTATTGATCCAGGTTTGACTCCATCAACTATAGAATATAAATCCGCTCCGCTGACCATCAGTTTATATGGCTTAAAGGCTCGGTCGTTATCTGCCATTTCGCTAAGCCATTCAATATATGCTTTGATATGTTTTTTTAAATTATTGACAAATGACGATTTCAAAAATGCATCATCAAATTTATCGTCTTTTCTCCAAGGTTGAGAAGATGTGCCTTGAAGATGCTCTGTCATATACTTCGAGAATAATACAAACTGGGTCATCGGGCCACATAAACTATTGCGGCTTTCTTGTGTCAGATTGCTAAATAAGACTTCTTGTACGTCATCTTCTATGCCGAATTCTTTAAATTCAGGATTAGGAGCATATATTTTATCGTTACTATCTTCTTCACAAGTAAGGGATGGATCGTCATTTTGGATGGATACAAAATCTATTATTGACATCGCCGCAGCTAATTCTACAATATGTGCATTGTTGCGCTGCTCGGTGCCGCCTTCTTCGTTTTCATACTGCTTTGTACGCTCATCTCCAATGTAATATAGTGTATTAATCGAGGATTTTTCTCCATTTACGTTTTTTTCGTAGTACTGTAATGCAGCCTTTGTTTTACCTATAAACGTTGACGAGTTGATAGCACTCTCGTCATTCGGCTTTACAGCAAAGTATGGTAAAACCGTGATGGCTCCTATCGGCGCATGTCGAATCGCATCACTATTAGGCATAGTTGGATTCAATCCTCGCAAATTTTTTAAGAGCAAGGGAAATCCGCTTGCTCCCGTTCCACCAAATATAGAACTAATAATGAAGATGCGATCTCCAGATTTAAAGGATGCTGCAAAATCTATGAAATCTTGAGAGTCTGTGAATTGATTTAGTACAACACTTCCAATATTGGGGTTTCCTTTAAACCCGACCTCCATGTCTGATTCAAGATTAGTTTCCGAAAATAATATGGAAGCTAAAGCTTGATTCTCTTTTGATAAGGTGCTATACTCTATAAACTCTCGGAATTTCTTGTTTTTTGTGTCTTTCAGCGTTAGCCGGTAATCGTTAGTGATGTTTTTTATATCTATGCTGTAAAATTTATTCTGTGAGGCGTCATTGAATGCTAGTTTTTCTCTGATAGCAGCATATGTCTTAATTTGTTCAATAGTCCTCGTGACATCTGCATTAGCAAAGTCAGGGTCTACTATAATGGGGACGATTGCGTCAGCATCAATATTTACGCCTGATGATGCTAGCATTACCAGCGATTTTATAACACGAGAACCGGTTCCACCTATGCCAAATATGTATAATTTACCATTCATATATCAACTATTTATCAATTTTACAAGAAGGGAACATGTTTCGCATTACTGCTCCACCATTTGAGGATGAATGTCAGAATAATAAAAAATATGATGGATACAAATATATTAGCAATGCCAAATCCCCAGCAGTTTGAGGTCCCTATTAACAATGATTCATAAATAATATTTCCATCTTCATCAACTTGATATACAAGACTCTCAGGAATAAACCCGTTGATATATTTTGATACTACAATTCCATAACCTACAAACAAGGCAAGAAGACTATTTACTCCTAAAGTAATTAGCCAACTCCACCATTTGCAATAGCGAGGATGATTGATTATATAATAGTATATAACTATAATTAGGAGCGTGATTAGAAGGGTTACTAAACCAACAAGATTATAAATATTGGGATTCGTGTATGCTTCTGTCGAAGGATCATATCCCCATAAATAATAGCTGAGATTCTGGCCATAAAACGATTGAAACCAGCAATAGATTTGTCCGAATAGGTTTTCCATGTTATTTAATATTAATAGTTATACTCCCATAATTCTGGTCTTTATATGCATCATAAATGCCTCCGATCAAATACTTCAATCCATATGTTTTTTCCATTGCTCCATCCGCATTTATATTTAGTCCAGTTTCGTCTGTATAATCATTGATCCACGATGGCATAAGGTTCATCAAGGATATTGTAATAGAGCCTTTACTTATGACTGGTTGAATTAGATTCAATTTAATAATATGGGTGTATCGGGATTTAGGGTTTGAATTTTGAGAGATTTCAATCGTATAGGCTTTATTTGATATCTTATAATTATCTGGGTTTGTTAAATATTCATTAGGCAGGAGCATAGCGGAATAATCTACGCCAATTGCTATTTGAAATCTGTTTTCACCGCCTTTATTATCTGTTTTTGCATTAGTTATAGTGGTTTTGGGATTATCCTTATCCGGATTAAACTTTCCAATACCTTGTCCTGGTAAGATGCCATAAGAGAGAGGTTTGTTCGATAATGATGACATATACATATTTTGAACCCCACTGCCTTTAATTTCAGACACATGAACAGCATTCATTACTCGTTTTAATTGCCGGATATCTCCCATTAACCAGATATAAAATGGTCGCTTGCTTTTAATGTAGGTCTTGTCATCAAATTTGTTGTAATACAGTCCGTCAAATTGAGATTCTAGACGCAATATTACAACAGCGAAGTTTGGAGATGTTGATAGTTTTTCTATAATATGATTTTTTATACCAATTTGTTGTGCAACTAAGTAATCATCGGCATTGTCTTTAATCTTATATAGTTTCCCGGGAGAAAAAATACAATCTGAAACCAGTATCGAAATATCATTGATAAAATTTTGATTTAAAATCATAGCGATAATGTCAGACATATCTGATAATCCCATATTGCCACCTTTTAGTTTAAAGGATGTAGGCTCCAGAGCTTTTATAAAAGCTTGTACATCTGAAGGCTGTTTTATGATTTTACTATTAATATAATTTAGCTCGAGAATATTTCTTGAAGAAATAGAATCCGATTTTATTCCCAAATTGGCATGCTGAAGATCCGATAAATAGCTATATACAGCATTTTCAAAATCAGTGGCTCCTTTAACATATCCATACATGCTCCCAGAATTTTCCATGTAGACTTTTATGGTAGGAGCTGGTAACTCTGATGATTTTTCAGAGTTGGCGACCTTGCCAGATGTGCTAGATGACGGGGCTGAAGGCCCACCACAACTTGCCAGAATTAAACTTGTTGCAATTGATAAAAAAAGATGTTTCATCTTATGAATGATGTTTATATTTAAAATCGTCAATATTGATGTAAATATAGTTGTTTTTTTGGGAAAAGCACAATAAAAAATCGATAATTTGATAGTGACTTTTGCGATATGCATACATATTAACGATTTGATGTGTAATAGTATGTAAAACTTGAATGTTTTTAAATGGGTCTCTGCTTGATGAAAATTATTATTTTTGTAGTTAGGCCTTAATATTTCACATTATTCGAGGAGGCATTCAATATAAACTTGTATTGATCCTTCCTTTATATGATGATTGCCGCGGTACACAATATTATGCCCGAAGTGTCGACCACGGTAATTGTGTGAACTCCGCGTGTCGGTGCGATTGTCATTTGGTGGATATCACGGGTTGAACCGAGATAGATGTTGTCCAGATGCCAGAAAAGCTCCGTCGCTGGATTCGTGTGAGCGACCCGGGCGACAAACGAACCCGGCGAGCCGTCCAATTGTCGTGGTAGCGAGATGATGCTCCCGTCGGCCGGATAGATGAAGTGCATCGTGGTGGTCGGATCTGTCCCGGGACCTTGTTTCAAGGACGGCAACGCCCTATATTCGGGATGGAGCGGTTTGTAGAAATGTTCGATTATCGGCGGCAGGACGAAACGACTCTTCAGGCGGACGGGCTTGCTGCGATCCACGACCTGCCGCCCGCCATCCAGCGAGAGGGGCACTTCGCGACAATAGGGGCAGGGACGGCACGCGGTAGCCCCCTTGGGCAACAATTCTGTCTGCGTCTCCGGGCAAAAGCGACCGGCCGGATACCCGGAATGGCTGCATACCGATCGGATCATACCCTCTTCATCTCCGGGCTCCTCAAACCATCCGCATTCCGGCAATAGCCCGAACAGTTCGAACAGACCGGGGCCCGCGATGCGGGCTCCGGTCAGGTCGGCAACGCCGCTTCCGTTGGCATTTCCGGCCCATACTCCGATAACATACTTGGGAGTTAGTCCGATTGCCCACGCATCACGCGATCCGTAACTGGTCCCTGTTTTCCAGGCGATGTTCTGTGCGGAATTGGCCCGTCGCCAATCCATTTCGTCGGGACGGACCACTTCGCGCATCGCCTCGAACGTACGATACAGGGCGACCCGATCGTGCAGCGGAAAGCTCGGATAACGGGTCGAATCCTGATAACATGCCGCCATTTTGGCATAGCATGCTGCAATATCCACCAACGTAACCTCGGCTCCGCCCAGAATCAGTGAAAGACCATATTCATCTGCGGGGCGTGACAAGGTTTTCAATCCGGCCTGCCGGAGCGTCTCGACAAAGCGCAGGATGCCGTACTCTTTCAACAGATATACGTTGGGAATGTTGAGCGAAAGGGCTAACGCCTGATCGGCTTCGATGGCCCCGGCATAGGAGCCGTCGAAGTTCTTGGGGGCAAACCCTCCGAAATCCATCGGGACATCGGGCAGGAGCGAGTTCGGGAGAATCGTTCCTTGTTCGAGAGCTGCCGCGTAGAGCAGCGGTTTGAGAATGCTGCCCGACGAGCGTGGCGAACGGGCGATATCGACCCATTTCCCATCGCGGTCGAACGACAGATCGCTGTTGCCGCAATAGGCTGCCGGCTCACCGCTCTCCACCTCGACGATGATTGCTGCCAGATCCCGGATTCCCTTTTGTCGCAGTTCCCGGTTCCAACGCACGAGCACCTCCTCCATACGGTGTTGAAGATCCCGATCAATGTGAGTCACGGTGCGTTGTCCGTGTGCCTTCCGGTCGTACCACTCCACCAGATGCGGAGCATATTGGGGCATCGGATAAGGCTCGCCGATCAGCGGCTCTTCCAAGGCCAGCGCATAGTCCTCCTCGTCGATCTCGCCTTTGGCATGCAGACGGGCCAGCAGCCGGTTGCGTTTGGCCAGCAGCTGATCGCGGTTCCTGGCCAGATGGATACTGGAAGGCGCATTTTGCAGCACGGCGAGTGTGGCGGCTTCGGCCCACGACAATTCGGTCCGGTCACTTCCCAGATACCGCCACATGGCGACATCGATGCCGACGACGTTGCCTCCGAACGGGGCGTGGGCGGCATACAGACGCAGTATCTCCTCTTTCGAGCAGCGTAGCTCCAGCCGTGTGGCCATGCATGTTTCGACCAGTTTCTGCCACAACGTCCGCGGTTTTTGTCGCGAGAGGCGGATGACCTGCATGGTCAGCGTGCTGCCTCCGCTTACGATGCGACCGTTGCGGATGTTCTGGATCGCGGCACGCACCAACGCCCGCGGACTGACGCCGCAATGGTCGAAAAAGGTGCGGTCTTCGAACTCGACGAGCGCCTTTACGAACTTCTCGGGTAAGGTGTCGCGTGGCGGGAAGCGCCATTGCCCGTCATCGGCGACCCTCGCACCGAGCAACGCACCGTTTCGGTCGGTCACAACCGTCGAATAGGTGGTTCCCTCGAAGAGGTCGCGCGGCAGACAAAAGAGCCACAGCAGCAGGAGAACTCCTGCCGCTGTGGCTGCTGCATATTTCAGTTTGCGCCTCATTTTACCACTTTGACACGACGATTCGACAGCACGGCCCGGCAGGATGTGTCGTACATATCCTCACACACGGTTGCCGGCAGGACAAACTCTCCGCACCAGGCAGCACGCAACCGGACAACAAACTCCCGAGTTTCACCCGCCTTCAACCCGAAGTACCAGCAGATCCGGTCGTCGCGGATATCCAGGTGTTTGAGATCCCCGGTGGCGGTTTCATTCATCAGCCGCTCGTTCCAGATCTCCCAGCCCGACGGTACGGCCAGGGTCAGCGCCATTGACTCGGAGTCGTTCCCGCGCTTCCGGACCTCGATGCGGGCCAGAAACTCCTGCCCCTGCTGCAGCTTCGCAACCTCGATCCCCTGCCCATGCAGGTCCGTGTATCGGACGGTGATGGTGACCCCCGCTGCCGAAGCCGGGATGATCTCGTCGGTGGCCGGACGCCGCGAAGCTGTCAGCGACACACAGACGGCCTCGCGGCCGCGGTTTTCGAGGGTGACACTTCCCGCTGCGGCCGGCAGCTCCATCTTTTCGATCCCCTGCATGTTGCGGAGAGTCTGCGCCTTTCCGTCGGACGTACGGATGACGACCTCCTTGCTGCCGGGTGTCATCAGGTCGGTCAGTCGGCTCATGGCCGCACTCGTAAAAGCGATCTCCTGGGTCGAACAGCTCGTTGGTGCGAACTTGTCCGCCAGATCACGGGCTGCCGCAGCCGCCCGATTGCCCTCTCCGAGCAGCGCCCAGGTCTCGACCTCCATGGCCAGATCGCGCAGCGGACTGTAAAAGGTCTCATAGTTGCCGGGGATCCGGGGGGCCTCGTCGGCTTTTTCGAGCAGTTTCGTCGCGACGTCGCCCCGGCCCGAAACTGCATAGGCGGCCGCCAAACGCATCAGTGCCTGCCGCGACAGATTCCGGGATTCCCGCAGTCTGTTCATGGCGGCCGAAGGCTGTTCCCCGGCCAATGCCAGCGTGTAAAGCCGATAGGCTTGTACCAGATCGGCCGCACAGACCGTCGTGTGCCGGTAATCGCGCGCTGCCGTTTTCTGATAGGTGGCCCAGCGATCGATCGCCTTCCGGTCGATGGCAAACCCCTGCCGGCGGGCTTCGACCATCACCTCCCCGGCCATGGAGGTAACCCACGGGTGGGCATCGGAGTATCCCGGCCAATAGGCGAATCCGCCGTTGGGAAGCTGGCGGAACAGGATGTTTTTCAAGATGTCGGGTAACGCCTCTTCAGCCTGATGTTGCTCGTTCTCGTGCAGAAACCGCCGGGCATAAAGCAGATACATGGCCCTCGCCGAGAGCTGTTCGGTGCAGAAGTGCCCGTAATCGGCCACAAAGGAGAAGACGCCACTGAAAGGGATGGACGGTATCGTTGCGATCTCCATGCGGACGCTCCCATCTTCCAGCCCCCGCCATGAGAACCGGTCGCTCGCACCGCCCTGTACGTTTCGGCTTTCTACCGTTGTAACCAGCGGCTGCGGATTCCGCACTTCGATGGCGAGTGTTTCGTTCACCGAATGCCCGCCGCCCCGTGCCGAGATGCGGATTTTCGCCTGTCCGCTTTTTTGCCTGTCGCACAACAGCTCGAAATCGACCATCTTTTCTCCGGCGGAGGCGAAGTGCAGTGTTCGGGAACGGCTTCCGACGACGGCAACGGGACCTTCGGTCTCGATGTTTACCTGGATGTCGCCCAGCGCCTCGTCCGAAGCAAAGAGATTCACCGGCAGGCGAACCCGGTCGCCGCACGCAAGCACCCGGGGCAGCGTTGGCAGCAGCATCAGCGGTGAGCGGACCGTCACCGTCTTGTCGGCACTTCCGTAACTGCCGGCATGGGCTGCGACCACCATCACGCGGACCGATCCGACGTACATCGGCAGCGTGATCCGGTGGGTTTTCGTCCCGCCGTTCAGGGTGAACGGTCCGAGAAACTTCACCACCGGGTTGAATCGTTTCTCCTTGCCGGCGGCCTCGCGGATGGCCTCGTCCCCGCCGACACTCAATATCGAGGTGAACTTTCCGGCGTATGCACCGATGACATCGTCGTACATGTCCCAGGTGCGGATGCCCAGTGCCTCGCGGCGATTCATGGCCTGCCACGGCTGCGGGGTCCTGAATGCCGTGATGTCCAGCAACCCCTCGTCCACGATGGCCAGCGTGTAGCTCATCGGCTTGTTGTCGCGTTCGTGGATCCGGATCGCAAATTCCCGCTGGGGAAGGATCTCATCAGCGACCTCGATCTGCGGGTGAAGAATCGTGCGACGGTCAATGACCTCGGCTCCCTCCACGCCGTACATCCGGATCGGCAGGTCGTTTACGGTCTGGGCGTGCGGCTGCAACAAGGTGGCGTGCACATAGAAATTGGGCGCCATATCCCGGGTTATCCGCAGCCTGTGGGCCGTCTCCTCCTTGTCCGACAGACGCACCCAGCGGCGCGACAGCACGCGTGACCCGTTTTCCACCGAGAGAAGCACCCTCCCACCCGACGATCGGGGCAGATAGACCGTTGCCAGGTCGCCGACTTCGTAGTTTCGCTTGTCCAGGGCGAACGAGAGCATGGTTGCGGCCGTTGGATCGCTCTTGCCCGAGTGCCCGCGCCAGTCGGGCCAGTCGATGTAGATTTCCCCGCCCGAGGCGTGGCCGCTCCCGATATCGCGGACAAAAACGAGGTATTTGCCCCATGCGGGATAGTCGATCCGGAAGGGAATCTCGGCTTTGCCCGCCGAGGTTTTCAATCGTCCCGAAGCCACCGTCCGGGCGGACTCGCTCTGGACATAGCGGCTTAACTCCGCGGCCGACCCCTCCTGCCACCAGCTCCAGTCGAGGCGATAGATCTTGTATTCCAGCTCGCGCGAATCGAGGGGCTTTCCATCGGGATCGACTGCGACAACCGGGAAATGCAGGTCGCAATCGGTTTCGAACTCCCGATCACCCAGCCTGATCCCCACGTAAGCCTCGTAGGGCGAATAGCGGACCGAACGGGAGGTGATGCTCTCATCGCCTCCGGCCTCCGCCACGCGGGCGATCAGATTGGCCTGCAGCACTCCGGGAGTCTGCTGGGTCGCCGGAATGCGGATCTGCTTCGTGATTTGCCCCAGGGAGTCCAGCCTGCCGGAGAGCAGGTCGTGTCTGGAAAACGAAAACGCGTAGAGCGGATTGGCAAACCGGTAGTCGTCGTAACGTTCGAACGGGTGCGGATCCGTGAAGAGCGACATCCCGACGCTTGCCTGCAACCCGGCTGCGACGGGGCCGGTCAGCCAACGGGCGTCGAGACCGATCTCTGCATCCGATGCGCCGCGCAGTATCTCCGGAGAAGATATATGGATCTTCAGCCGGTTGGGCTTTATGGTCTCTATGCGGACGGTGTGGTGGAACGTCTGCCCGCCCACCTTGAACCGGGCATCCCATTGTCCGGTCGGTGCATCCTCGGCCGTCTTTGTCCGGAAGACATAGATGCCGTCGACACTGCGGGTGAGCGTCTGCCGGTCGTAGAGCTGTTTGCCCGGGGTATGGAGCTCCATCGTCACGGGATGGTTGGCCGGAAGGGCATGCTGCTTGTCCTCGACGATCAGTGTGAGGTATATCTCGTCCCCCGGCCGCCAGACTCCGCGTTCGCCATAGATAAAGCCTTTGATCCCTTGCGGGGTCTTTTTGCCGCCGACATCAAACCGGCTTGTCGAGAGCTCTGACGCGCCGTTGATCTTCAGAAACGTGGTGGATACACCGTCGGATGCCGTAATGACGAAGGGATTCCCGTCCGTGCGGAAGTCGGCAAAACCCTGCTCGTCGGTGCAGGCCGAGCCGATCTCCCGCAACTGGAAATTGTAGGCCGTTACGCGAATCCCGGCGAGCGGCGAGGCGGTCATGATGTCCGAGACCGTACACCACAGGCGGTCGGAGTCCGCCCGTTTGACAATCAGCCCCAGATTGGAGGCGGCCAGATTGTATTCGGGCATGTGCGCCGTCGACATGTAGTAGCTCTCTTTCGTCGGGTCATCGCTCTCCCGCCATTCGTACTTACCCCAGTCATAATCCGGGGCTCGGCGTCCGATATAGGCGCGGGGTTTGTCCCAGGTCTCCTTGTCCGATAGGGTCAGACCGTTCTGTACTTCGAACGGGGCTGCCTGGACTCGGTCGTAAAGCGAATAGGCCTGGCGAAACGAGAGCCGGATGTTGTAGATTGCGCCCCGTTCCTGCCGGAAAAGGTGATTCAGATCGACCGAGAAGTTCTGCCATTGGTGAAGGTCCAGCGACGGGTCTTTGTCCAGCCGGACGGTCTGCCGGTAGATCAGCCGTCCGACCCGGCGCAGCTCGTAGGTCTCCTCCATTTCGCTCTCCTGCAGAAAGGTCAGCACGTTGTCGGCATAGATCTTGACCACCTCGACATCCACCGCGGCCAGATTGACGGCCCGGAACGGCAGCGAAAGATTCCGGCTGTCGGGAAGAATCGTCCCGTTGATGGGAATCTCGACGGCCGGAGGGAGTACTTCCTGCTCCAGGTGTTGCACGACCTCGGTCTGCAATCTCCGGCCGTCCTCGGAGCGGATCAGTTCGGAGAGCCGCAGCACCAGATCCCTTAGCCCGTTATTCGGATAAAAGATGCGGACCCGGTTTCCGCTGCGCTCGATGCGAAGGGATTCGATCCCGTCGATCGTAACAAGCCCGTCCAACTCCTGCAAGGCGTCGAGCGGGTCGCTGAACTCCAACTCCAGACAGGGCTGTACGGTCTGGTGTCGTTCGACCCCCAGCAGTTTGAACTCGGCTTGACCGGGAATCACAACTTTCGTCGCGATTTTGTTACACCCCTCTGTTGCGCCGTCGTATTCGATCTCCAGCTCGGAATCCTTCTCCTGCCGTCGGACTTCCGAGATGCGGAAGGTGTATTGCCGGGCATCGGCTGTCGGCTGGATCTGTGAAACAGCCCGCTGTCCCCGGCAGTTCAGCCGTGAGTTGTCGGGCGAAAGACGGCCGGGCTGGAAACTGAATTTCAGAATACCCTCGATCTGAACCATTCCTCCGTTTGTCGGATCAATCCGGACCCGAACCTCCTTGAATTTGACCTCGCGGCGAGCCACCCGGAATTCGAATGCAAACTCCTTCAGCGTGTCGATACCCGTCAGCGCCGCCATGTCCAGATGACAGCGATAGCTCTCTTCCGGCTTCAAGGCGCCGGGACGGGGCCTGAATTCGAGATACCGACCGCCCTGTGCATACACGGCCTCGCCCTGAATCGAGGGGGAGAAGCGGAATGCCTTTTCCAGCGGACGCAGGGTGTCCAGCTGGGCCAGCAGGGAGTCGGTCGCTTCGATCCGGATCCTTGATGCCATGTCGATCTGTTCAGGCGTGTAGGCGGCAATCCAGCGGGTGGCCTCCTGTGTAGTCATCGGTTCGGAGGCGCAGGCAGCCAAACCTGATGCCGCTATTGTCACAGCGAGCAGTCGTAGTAGCGTTTTTCTCATCTTTTGTATGTGTTTTTGATGGTTTGTCCTTGTTGCTGCACATACAAAATTGACAAAAAGAAATCGTACAGTCCGGACATTTGCCCCGAACTGTACGAAACCTATATATTGGTGTACGAAGTGTGCCGATGCGAGCGATTTGGTCTTGCCTGCCTATGCCCTATTTCCTTCTCCAGACGATGTAGCTCGTATTTTTGGGCATGCGTCGGCGGCCGGTATAATAGTTGTTATCGCCAAACTCATGACGGATGCCCTCCTGGTCGATGGCCCAACCGTAGGCGGACGAACCGACCAGATAGACTGCATGATCGACTCCCAGATCAACCAATGCCTGTGCAAAGTCATGTAACGATTCGGGAGTCCCGGTCTCTACCATGAAGATCTCACCCATACGGTCGCAAATCCCCCGGCGGATGGCTTTTCCTTTGAGTGCGTTTTCAACGAGTTGTCTGTTGTCGACCAGCGGATACTGACGGAAAAAATAACCCTCCTTCTCCGTCGCCTCTTCAAACAAGGGGGAGTTTTCTGCAACCCCCACGGTTACCACTCCATCAATGGATGCACAAAATCCTTTTTTGGACAAGCCCCACGCACGGGGGGTTCCCTTCAGTACAAAAGCTCCGACGATGCCTCCGTTGTCTGCGCGTACATCGGCGGCCTGGGCCGTATATATTACCGACGTATCCTGTTGATTCATCCGCCCGATATGCAGGGACATTTCTGCATTGTGGGGAATATAGATTCGCAGGGGGATGTCATTGATGAGCGTGTCCCTGATTTCGGTGAATCCTTTTGCGAGGGAATCCACCCGGGAACCGAGCCATTCTCTTCCGATCGGTTCGGGTGTCGCCTCCGGTTCGAAATAGGACGGTTCGGGTTCTGTCTCCGATGCCTTTTCGCGATTCATTATTACAAACAGGATTCCTCCGCCAATCAGTAACAATACACATATAGCCAAAATGATCACCCGGGGATGTCGGAAAGGAGACTTTTTTCTGTCGTCCTCACCGATAATGCGGATCTGATCGTCCTTGATATCCTTGTATTCTTTCATACTTACCTGGCCTCCTTCTCCAAAAGTTCCTTCAGCTGTTTCAGAGCCTCCTTGGATGCCGTCACCGTGTGGTTGAATGTGTTTACGTCCGAGAGGATCAGCTTTTGCTTCGGGATATTGATGTAGTAAATGTATGACCGATTGATGATCAGACTTTTCCCTATGCGGATGAAGACGGCACCTTCGCTGCCGAGTTGGGAACTGATCAACTTTTCGATTTGCCCCAATTGGTAGGATACCATGCGGACCTCGCCGTCGGTCTGTACGATGGTTGAATAGTTTCCGTCCGATGCAAAATAGACAACGTGATCCGGTGCGATTCTCACCAGATCTATCGAAGTCGATATGACCAATTGTTGCTTCATCTCCTTGTTTTGCAGGACAAAAATACGTCTATTATTTTAGAAAAGGAAGATCGGTGCTCCGGAATGTATGTAACAGCGTTCAGAATGTACCAAATTCTTGTGTCGTTGCCCTCTTTATTGACAGTGCGTTGCAATTTCCGCCGATTCTGGAGAGCACTGATTGTTCAGTTTTGCCTTTTATTTCGCCCTTCCCGTTTGGTAGCGACAAGCCAAAGCCGCCGGAGGGACATTGCGCAAGGTTTGCCTGTGGCAACTCGCCCTGACCTTGCGTTGTCCGTCCGGCGGCATCTCTTTGCGGCAGAAAGGGAAGGGCTACTTATTTTTTAACTTCGCTGCGTCACGTTTGAGTTGCTCCGCCTCCTGGGCTTTCAGCCGTGCCTGCTCGTCGAGGGCCGCCCTTTTGCGCACCAGCCGTTCGTACTTCTCGACATCCCTTCGCATTGAGTCTATACGCCGCTGATTCCGCTCGACTTCGAACAGTTCCTCCAATTCCGACAGTCTTTTCGGCGACGCCTCGCCCTTCATCAGCACATAACGATACTTCAGATCGTTGTCATACCGACTTCGGTCGGGCCGCCAGTCCAGGTAGAGCCCGACAGACTGCACTGCAATTACGATAAACATCGACATGAAGAGCCAGAAGTTGCGGGTTGCGTCCAGTGAGACCGAGAAACGGTGCTGAACCATCCGCGGCGGCAGCTCCTCGGGAATTTCCATCGCGGCCACTTTCTCGTCGATCCCCGAAATCTGCGCTCCGAGGTCCTCGCTAATCTGCTCCTGCCGCTCGGAGATCGTTTGAAGTAACCGCTTGATCGCGTCCGTATCAATGGCCGCCGTCGATTGTGATCGTGCTTCGGCCAACTCCGTGCGGAGCGTCTTGATGAGGGTCTCCTTCAACTCTTCGTACATCTCGAAGGAGAGTTCCAGGGTGTTCTCTTTCATTGTCTTTTGTGTTTTAAGTTGTTATCCGATTTTGCGGGAGCGTGCCTCCATGCGGCGCTTGCACTCCATGAGGGCTACGGCCATCGCCTCGGCCGCCTTGTTGATCAGTGCCGTGATGCAGGCTATATGCTCCTCGGGGCTCTCGCCCTCACGTCGCTGCATCATCTCGGGTGAAAGGGCAAATGGCGAGTCGAACGGCGGCAGCGGAATCGATCCGGCGCTGCCGAGCGACACCGATCCTGCGCACTGGCTTCCGCCTCCTCCACAGCCTCCCGCTGCGGAGAAGGGACGCCCGCCGCCGAACAGACCTGCAAAAGCGGTCCGGAAACTTCCGGCTGCTACCTTGAGTCCCGACATCAGGGTTGTGTGCCGCTGTTGCACCTGTCCGAAGTGGCGATCCAACTTCGAGAAACTGAAGGCCCGATCGACCTTCGAACCGGAGAACTCCAGCCCGTTTTTCGAGAACAGAATGCCCTGCTTTTGGCTGGTAGAACCGCAATACTTGTAGCGGACATTGATACCCTGTTCCTTTAGCTTGCCTTCCAGTTCGTTCCAGTTCCTGCATTTTGGCAGGCTGTCCTTGATCGCATCGTAGATCTCGTACCGGGTCCGGTCGGGCTCACGAAGCCGTTCCCGCCGGACAGCCTCCTTGCCCGGAGCCAGATGCAGCCCGAAGCGTTCGGTCAGCTCGCGGCACACCTTCGCATTGCGGAGCTTGATGTTGCGGTCGGAGATGGTCTGCCCGTGATCACCTACGCGATTGTAGACCAGATGACAATGGGGATGGGGCTGGTCGAGATGCCGCACCAACAGGTATTGCGTATCGGTGATGCCCATCTTCTGCATGTACTCCCGGGCAATCTGTGTCATCCGCTCATCGGTGAGCTTCGGGGCATCCTCCGGCGAGAACGAGAGGGAGATATGTCCGACGTTCTGCTGCAGGCGGGGATTGAGACGCGCCTGATCTTCGAAATCCTCGACCATTTCCCGTGCGCCGGGCGGCTCAACGCCCCGTGCCTCCAGCACGCGCGACTGCTCCTTCATCACATAGCCGACCGTGCCGCCGAACGATCCTCCCGAAATGACCTTACCGATCACGGCGCAGGGCTTCGATCATCCGCACCAGCTCGGCCTGAAGCGTCGCATGTCGCACGGCAACGGCTGCAAATCCCTGGGCGTGGGCCAGCCGGGTCAGCTGGTTCAGATTGCGGGCAAGCCTCTTGAGTTGGGCGAGCCATTCGAGATGCTCACTCCGCAGCCGCTCGCGGACCGAGCCGTTGAGAATCAGTTGCCGCAGCACCTCGGTGCGCGGAATGCCGGCCGCACGGGCCAGGGCGCGGAGCTTGAAATTGCAGGCGGTGTTGCACCGCAGGGTGATGCGGTACTCCTGTTTTCGGGCGCGTCCCAAAGGCGGACGGCCTCCTTTCTTCGGTGTGTTCATGGATTGGAATTTTTGAGTTGAGACCATCGGGATAGGGCCTTGCGGCCGGTTTTTGGCTGACAAAAACACAAACTTGCCTTCCTTAAATCTTTACCCCTTTCCGACGCGGAGGCTCAATCGTCGTTGTTTCTGCTTTCGAGGGTTGAAGATTATTCCGGACAGTCTGAAGAGCCTTTGTTTCGGGGGCGTTCTTCTGTGTCGAAGGCTTTTGTGTTCGGCCTTTTATGCGGACGATCAGATAGTCGTTTACGTCCTTGTGTCCGCTGTAAAAATGCCTTTGGTCGATTACCTCGCTGCGGGGGCAAAGACGGATCAGATCGGAGGTCATTTTACGCCCGGCTTCGTCGTTGTCAAAGAAGGCGTGAATCACCGGATGCCGGGAGAGAAACGGGATGGCTTTGGGCAGGTTGACGACCGAGTTCAGAACCGCGGCGTCAATGCGCAGTCGTTCGGGATGTTTCAGCGAGAGATATGCGAGGAAATCCATAAATCCCTCGAAAGCGATCACCGTGTCGGAACGGTTATCGAAAGTGGTGATATGTTTGGGCGAAGAGCTCCCCTTGAAACGTTCGGACCGCAGCTCCCAACCTTCTGCATCGTTGCGGAAACCGACGGCGAAAAAGGCGCGGCCGTTTACCTCGTAGCGGACTTCGCGGCAGAATGCCGCGGCGACCGACGGGACGATACCGCGTGAGGTGAGATAACCGACCAATGCCGGATGCCGGAGCGAAGCGTCGGAGAGGATGCGGAGTGCAGGGACGGCGGCCAGACGCACGATCGGCGAGGGCCCTCCGGCAGCTGGACGCTCGCCAACACCCGGTGAAAGAGAAACGGAACCGGCGTCCCTTTTTTCACCGTTTTGCAGCCGTCGGACGGCTTCACGGCTGTCGCACCGCTCCAACCGCATTACGAGGGTGCGCAATGTGCCGCCTTCGCCCAGTCCGAAGTCGTACCAAAGATTTCGCACGTAGTCCACTTTGAAACTCGGCGTGCGCTCTTCCCGCAAAGGGGAAAGATACATACCGTAGCCGTTGCGTTCGTATTTGGGCAGAAGGCCCCGCCGTGCGAGGAATTGCCGGATGCCGATATTTTTCAGATCATTCATAATTTTTGTTTTTCGAAGTTTGCCGATTTTACCTTACTACTTACTATGCGTTTGCAATAGCTTGATATGCAATCTTCTATGTATAGTAGCCAAGTTTAGTCACCTTACTACCGTAGTAAGTCCATGTAGTGGCGTAGTAAGATGTCGTAAGGTTGTTTTTTGTATCCTACTACACGACAATCTGCTATTTTTCAATGTCTTGCCGCTATGTGTAGTAGCGTAGTAACTACAATCCGTCAGAGACGAAAGGGTTGGGTGAGATTTTTTCAATGACCCAGCCGTAGACGGGATTTCCGTTGATACGCTTCGAGCGTCGTTCGAACCCGGCCTTGCGCAAGGCTTCGCCCATGCGTTTCTCGGAGAGGTTCAGCG
>ERZ833963.317-NODE-317-length-73785-cov-7.433189_pt1 | contig 73785 bp, 58 predicted proteins | sample MGYA00519693_ERZ833963 | MGnify/ENA primary metagenome ERZ833963 (study PRJEB31850, sample SAMEA3708748) | human gut metagenome | biome: human gut; feature: human-associated habitat; material: faeces | place: China | collected 2014 ...
GTTCACTAATCAGTTTGTCATCTTTCACAAGCCTATGGTAAGGGCGTTCCGGGAATAATAAAGGCGAGACATAAAGTGTATCAACTAAAATCCAGCGGCATGTTTTGTTCGTGAACAGATATTTGGCATCATGATGAATGATATTATGGCCACAGATGTAATCTATGTTGTTTAAGAAAATAAACAGTTTTTCTTTTGAAGTTTTATGGAATGTAGTGTCATCATATTTGAGTGCTCCTATATCATGAATTTTATGATCTTTCAAGCCGACTTCAACATCTACTATAGCATAATTTGTGGCACTACATGGTACAGAGATCGTTTTATTACCAATGATATTGTTTCTATCCTCGGTTTTCTTGATTCCTATGAGCTTGCTCCATATTGACATATATTCAATATAATAAATAGTTTTATAATTTGAATTAGTTATGTATCTGCATCGTTTTCTTATTGTTGTTCGGGTATAACACCCCAATATCATTTACAAAGGTAAGGATAAAACCGAAAAATCAGTAAAAATTACCGTTCTCTTTTGATTTTTATGCGTTTACATCCCGTTGTTTAAGAATATCGTATTTTTATAAGCAAGAGTTGTTGTTGCTTATGGATGCTTATTTGGGGGCATTATATTTACAACACATGTACGGAAGTCGTTGATAAATATATCATGCAGACTTTGAGGAAGTCAAGTAAATTCGATCAGTAAACGATTAATATATTAAAAGAGAGAGCCGTAGGTCATTGACTTACGGCTCTCTCTTTTAGAGATTTTTTTAGGAGGAAGTATACTAACTAATCAAAAGTTGTACTTCTATTAGCACTATTTTTAATTAGTATTTTTCAACTTTGCAAAAGTGTACAATCATCTATTGCAAAAGTGTACAATGATCCATAGCAAGAGTGTACATTATTGAGGTATAAAAGTGTACATTCTTATATTGTTTGATTATCAGTGGATTAAGATGAAAATGTTGGCTAATTCCAGATATAACGCAAAAGAAGAAAAATTATTCATCGATTTTTAATAGGGTTTTCTACTTCTAAGCGATCTTATAAGTAGAAAGCAAGAATTATTCACCTTTAAATCATACGAAGATGAAAAAGTTAGTTGGAGTTATAATGGGCTGGTTGATATTTTTTTTACTATTGGATATTGCACCTTTGCAGGCACGGGAAGAAGTGGATGGCTATTTCACGGTTACAGGGGTTGTGAGAAACAAGGATGATAGGAAAAAGCTGGAGAATGTGAATGTTTCTGTGCCCGGTACAAATATTGGGACGGTAACAAATTCAGATGGTCTATTCTCTCTTAAGATCAAAGATGCTGAAATAGTCCGGGGGCTGGAAGTATCTCATATCGGGTACCTCAATACTCAGATCTCTTTGAAAGAAAATAAGGATTTATCTGCATTGACTGTATGGATGATGCCGGCACCTAATTTACTGAGTGAGATTGTGATTTTTGGTAATAATGCCCGTGGTATTGTGGAAGAAGCAATTAGAAAAATCCCGGTAAACTATTCTCCTAATGAGAATATGCTGACAACATTTTACAGAGAAACAGTACAAAAGAGGCGTCGTTATATCAGTGTGTCGGAGGCTGTTATAGATGTATATAAGACAGCTTATAATGACCGTGTACCTGTGAAAGATAAGGTACAACTCCAGAAAGGGCGTCGTTTGCTGAGTCAGAAAACCAGTGACACATTGGCTGTGAAGGTAGTGGGAGGTCCCAGTTTGGCTATTTATCTGGATGTCGTGAAGAATCAGGATGCATTATTGAATATGGGAGATTTGGATTATTATGAATTTCATATCGAAGAGCCTGTGAATTTTGATAACCGTATGCAATATGTAATCAGTTTTCGGCCTAAAGTTAGCCTGATGTATGCATTGTTTTATGGGAAACTGTATATTGATTTTGAGAAACTGGCATTTACCCGGGCAGAGTTTTCGCTGGATATGAAAAATAAAACGAAAGCCGTGGAAGCTATTTTACATAAGAAACCTTTGGGTTTACAGTTTAAGCCACAGGAAGTATCCTATCTGGTGACGTATAAAGAGCAGAATGGGAAGACGTATTTAAACTATATTTGGAATACCATCCGTTTCAAATGTGATTGGAAGAAGCGCCTCTTCTCTTCGGGATATACAGTTTATTCTGAGATGGTGGTAACAGACAGGCAGGAGGATAACTTTACAGCTATTTCTAATAAGACGGCTTTCAAAGAAAAGCAAGTGTTTTATGATTTAGTAGATGAATACTGGAACGAAGACTTCTGGAAAGAATACAATATCATTGAACCTACTGAGTCTTTGGAACACGCTGTGAACAAATTGAAAAAGCAATCTCGTTAGAGTTCAGATAGTTTTTTATATATTTGGTACCAATAATGATTCGGGTATGCTAAATGAACTGTTCATACTTGCTAAAATAAAAGAGGGTGATATAAAGGCATTCGAGGAAATTTTCCGATGCTATTATTCGCCCCTTTGCTGGTATGCTGCAGGTATAACAGGCGAAGTGGAAGCTGCCGAAGAGATAGTAGAAGAACTTTTCTACGTATTTTGGAAAGACCGGGAACATTTGCAGATATTTCAATCCATTAAAAGTTATCTGTACAGGGCAACACGCAATGAAGCGCTTCAATACTGCCAGCATAGAGAAGTCAGAGAACGGTATCGGGAGTACGTGCTGGCAGATAATGTTTCAGAACAGGTGTCTGATCCTCACCGGCAGTTGGAGTATGAGGAGTTGCAGGAGGTTATCCGCCATACACTTGATAAACTGCCGGGGCGCAGACTCAGGATATTTGAAATGCATCGTATGGAAGGAAAGAAATATGTAGAGATTGCTTCGTTTCTTTCATTGTCTGTCAAAACAGTGGAAGCAGAGATGACAAAAGCACTCCGGACTTTACGAAATGAAATAGATAATTATATTCTTACGAAATGACTGAAGTAAATAAAAATAAAGTGAGGACAGATGAGGCATGGAGGCACTTGTATACTCGTTTGAATAAAGACAGCCTGCTTGTAGAGGTGGGAGAGGAGGTGATCCGTCGCAGGCTTTTCTTAAAATGGGGAACTGTAGTTGCTGCTATGCTGACAGGAGTGGTTTGTCTGATGTCCGTTTGGTGGTTAATGCCGGGAAATGATACTAAAAATCTTAATCTGGTAATTCAGGAAAACAGAGAGAAGTCAACGTTGGTCACTACTCTTGAAGACGGCTCTATTGTTTATCTGGGGCAGGAGAGTGTCTTGCAGTATCCTGAACATTTTGCTACGGATAAGAGAGAGGTTAATTTGCATGGAGAAGCCTTTTTTGATGTGGCGAAGAAACATGAACAAACTTTCTTGATTGAAACCGAGAAGGTACAGATAGAAGTATTGGGGACAGCTTTTAATGTCCGTAGTAATGAAGAAGTTCCTTTTAGTTTGTCTGTGTGGCGTGGTAAGGTGAAGGTATCACTGAAACAGGGAGGTCACAGTGTTTTTGTGAATGCGGGCGAAACGGTTACATTACAATCACAGCAATTACAGTTAAGTGAGACTTCAAGAGGTGATGAGTCTGGTGTCTATACAAAGAATATACGTTTTAAGGATGAAAGCTTGGAAGATATCCTGCGGGTAGTGAATGCTGAAAATTCTGCGTTACAGATACAAACTGGTTCATTGGATTTGGGTAAACGCAAGCTGACTATTGAGTTTCTGGACAACTCACCCGATACGGTTGCCGAACTGATCTGTTGGGCGTTAAATTTGAAATGTACTCGTGAAGGAGATAAACTGATTTTGTCCGAACGATGATTCTTAAAGTTTAAAAATATGAAATTACATCCTCTCTGTCTGCTTTTCTTCGGACTGCTTCTTATTGCTGCTGGTACAATAAGAGCAGATGGAGATGATGTTCTGGATCGTGTTATCAGTCTGCCTAAGATGAAAGGTACGGTGTATTTCTTGTTAGGTAAAGTCTCAGAACGTTCCGGATATCTTTTTGTTTATGATAGTAAGGTTGTGAACAATGATATTGTGACAAAGACGAGAGAGAAAGACTGTACAATTCGGCAGGCTATTTATGAAATAACCGGTAACAGGAGATTGGTTTTAAAGGTGATTGGAGGACATATATTAATCCTGCCTCCTGTAGAAAAGAATAAGAATATAAAAAAAGAGAGCCAATTGCCCTTGCCAACCTTTTCCACAATTACCGGTACTTTGTTGGATAAAGAAACCGGGGAGCCTGTGGTCAATGCATCAGTGACAATTCAAGGTACTTCGATAGGTAATATTACAAATAAAGACGGTGAGTTCAGACTTCATTTACCCGACTCTCTGAGAGATGGGTTTCTCTCTTTTTCTCATTTGGGTTATGTGGCGCAAAATGTTGAAGCGGCTATGCTTACGGGGCGCGACAATATACTGAGTCTGGAGCCTAAAATCGTTCCCTTGCAGGAGGTTCTGATCCGGTTGGTAGAACCCAAAAAGTTGTTGAGGGAAATGCTAAAGCGGCGAGAGGAAAATTATTCATTGGTCCCAGTTCATCTGACAACATTTTACAGGGAAGGAGTTCAGTTAAAGAACAAGTTCCAGAACCTGACGGAAGCTGTATTCAAAGTTTATAAATCTCCTCTGGATGAATCCGGGGTATTGGATCAGGTGAAGTTGCTGAAGATGAGCAGGATGGACAATCGTGAAAGTACAGATAGCCTGATAGCTAAGATTAGGGCGGGTATTCAGGCTTGCCTGCAATTGGATATAATGAAAGATCTGCCGGATTTTCTATCTGTTGATGCAGATGATAATCCGTATACATATACTTCTGGTGGCATCACCTCTATAGATGACCGTTGTGTAAATGTGGTTTCTTTTGAGCAGAAGCAAGGGGTTAAAGAACCGCTTTATTGCGGGGAGTTATATATTGATTCGGAAAATGGGGCTTTACTGCAGGCACGGATTGAAATGCAACCCCGGTACATAAAAAAAGCTACAAGGATTTTTGTTGTCCGGCAAGCTCCCAGTGTAAATCTGACAGCACAAAAGGTGGTATATACTATTTCGTATAAACCGTGGAGAGGCACTTACTATATTCACCATATCCGTGGCGATTTGTTTTTTAGGATGAAGAAAAAACGGGCACTGTTCAGTAATCCCACTTTGCATACATGGTTCGAAATGGTAACATGCAAGGTGGATAGGGATAATGTGGCCCGTTTTTCCCGTACTGAAAGGGTACCAATACATACAGTACTTGCAGATATTGATTTTAAATATGATGAAAGTTTCTGGGAAGAGTTTAATACGATCCCGTTAGAGGAAGAGTTGAGTAAGATAATAGAGAAGGTAACGTTAAAGATAGAAAAAACAGTTCATCAAGAGGAGTGAAGATAAGCAGGATATTTGTTATTTTGCAGTTTGAATGAAATATATTCAATGAATACGAAAAGATATGATTAAACAAGACTATCTGGTACGGATGATTCAGGAAATAATCTCTTTGATTGCAAATGCTATTCTGAATAAGAAGAAACTTCGCAAGCAAGAGTGGGTAGAGTATGATTGCCTGACCAGACAAATTTTAGGCTTTCCTGCCGAGCAGTTGATTGGTATGGATATGCAGGAGTTGATCGGACGGTATAAAGGCGATCCTGACGAAATGGGAAAAATAGAACTTGCTGCTATGAGTATGCTGAAATTATCAGAAGATATGTCTTCAGATCATGTCCTGCAAAAATCCAAACTCCGGCAGGACGGTCTCTGGTTGCTCAAGTATGTTCAGGAAGAAGGGAATACATTCTCTATTCAACGGACAAGCCTGATAAAACTTTTGGAAATAAACGGGTGAATAAAAAAACGGTATGCAGGAGTGGAAGCAAGTGTTATGCATAAAACTTTGTTGCATTTGCGTCTGTTAATCTTGAAAAACTATATCTTTGTGGCCCAGTTACAAAATCGTGTTTAATATGGAATTACCTAAAGACCCGATGATGCTGTTTAGTGTCATCAACATGAAGCTTCGTGATAACTATTCTTCGTTGGATGAATTGTGTGATGATCTGAATGTAGAGAAAGAGGACATTATTGATCAGCTCAAAAATGCAGGCTTTGAATATAGCCCGGAACATAATAAGTTCTGGTAATCTGTTGTTATAACGGAGCTGTTTAAATCTAAATTGTTTCACCAATCATTTTAGAATTAACTACTTAATAATCGGTGAAACAATTCATTGATCTTTATTTGTCTACTTACAGTATGTGTGGTAGGGCATATTAAAATATCAGTTGTGATTTTAATTCAGGGAACTGATTCTGATGCCAATACGGATATATTTTGGGCGTTTTACTTGCCTCATCCAATCGCTTTATTTGTTCTGCTGTCAGACTCCAGCCAATGGCTCCAAGGTTTAGTTTCAAATGTTCTTCTGTTCGTGCGCCAATCACAAGACTGCAGATAGTGGGACGTTGCAATAGCCAGTTTAGTGCTACCTGTGCTACAGTTTTTCTTGTCTCTCCCGCAATATCTTCCAGAACATCAATAATATTGTAAAGAAGATCGTATGACATGATTTCATCACCTACCGGAGCGCCACCACGGGCTACTCTTCCATCTTCCGGAATCGGATTGTTACGACGATAACGTCCTCCCAAACGTCCTGCTGCTAACGGACTCCAGACAAATGTACCAACTTGCTGATCGACGCCAAGTGGCATCAGCTCCCATTCAAACTCACGGTTGAGCAAAGAGTAATACACCTGGTGGGCTACATAACGTGTCCAACCGTATTTGTCGGAAACAGCCAGTGACTTCATTAACTGCCAGCCGGAGAAGTTGGAGCATCCGATATAGCGTACCTTTCCGCTTTGAACAAGATTGTCCAGTGCGCTAAGTGTCTCTTCCAACGGAGTAGCGCCATCAAAGCCGTGCATATAATAGATGTCAATATAGTCTGTTCCCAAACGTCGCAGACTGGCTTCACAGGCATTGATAATGTGAAAGCGGGAAGCTCCCATTTCGTTCCGATCTTCTCCCATTGGGAAAGTGGCTTTGGTGGAGATGAGAAGGCGGTTTCGCTTTCCGGAAATAGCTTTGCCAAGTATTTCTTCCGACAAACCACGAGAATAAATATCGGCTGTGTCAAAGAGATTTAGTCCGGCTTCCAGGCACATATCTACCATGCGGGTAGCTTCGGCAACACCTGTATTTCCCCAACCTTCAAAACCGTGAGTACCTCCAAAGGTTGCTGTTCCTAAGCTCAATGCCGGAACAAAAAGTCCTGAGCCGTTTAATTGTCTGTATTCCATAAATGTTTCTGATTTTTTTGAATAATAGTAAATGTATATATAACGATTATTGTTGTGATAAAGTTGCATCTTTTGCAACAAAAATTGAAAGAAACAGAGTAAAACCATCTTCAGACATAAGAATCTGTTTAAATTTTCCTTTTGTAAATTTAAACAGGTTCTTATTAAACAAGTATGTCAGGTAAACGCAAGATATAGATAAATAAATAATCTTTCGTTCACAAACATCTCTTGTTGTTTCATTGTTATACCCGGCAAATATCTTATTGGGGTATGTTCGAACACTGGAAAAGCTTGAAAGGAGTAAGGGGATGGCATGTCTGGAAATTAAAGCTGATTGATGCCAGATTGTACTTTGTCAGCATCTTTGTGGGATTGCTGACAGGGCTTATTGCCGTGCCTTATCATTATCTGTTACAGTTCTTTTTCGATATCCGGCGCACTTTCTTTGACGCTCATCCCCGTTGGTATTGGCATATTGTGTTGTTCCTGGCATTATGGGGAATACTTATCTTTGTTTCCTGGTTAGTTCGTAAGATGCCACTCATCACCGGTGGTGGTATTCCGCAAACGAGAGGGGTTATCAATGGCCGCATCTCCTATAAGCATCCTTTTATAGAAATGGTATCTAAGTTTGTGGGAGGAGTTCTTGCATTGACTGCGGGGTTGTCTTTAGGGCGTGAAGGTCCCTCTGTACAGATTGGCTCTTACGTTGGTTGCCTTGTTTCTAAATGGACACGGGTACTTGCCGGAGAGCGTAAACAACTTTTGGCTGCCGGAGCAGGTGCCGGATTGGCAGCTGCATTTTCGGCCCCTCTCGCTTCCTCATTGTTAGTAATTGAATCAATCGAACGCTTTGATGCACCGAAAACTGCTATTACTACGTTACTTGCCGGTGTGGTAGCCGGGGGTGTGGCAAGCTGGATATTTCCCATCAGTCCTTATCGTCTTATAGATGCCATCGAACCATTGCTTCCTTTTTTATCTCAGGTAAAACTATTCCTGTTACTTGCAGTGGTTATCTCTCTCTTTGGAAAATTCTATTCGGAATTGACGTTGTATTTCAAACAAGTCTATTCGCAGGTGAAACATCCTGTGTATATGAAGATGCTCTATCTGTTAGTGATTGCTTATGCTATTTCACTGTTGCAAGTGAATCTGACGGGAGGAGGTGAACAATTCCTGTTAGAACAGGTCACCGATGGGAGTAGGCAGGTTATGTGGGTGTTGGCAATGATGATGGTTCATTTTGTATTTACGGCGCTTTCCATCTCTTCCGGATTGCCGGGAGGAAACTTTATCCCTACGTTGGTGACTGGTGGGTTATTCGGGCAGATTGTAGCTCTGATATTGGTACAAAGAGGGTTTATTGCCCAGGAGAATGTGAGTTATATTATGCTGATCAGTATGTCTGCTTTTCTTGTTGCTGTTATCCGGACTCCACTGACGGCTATTGTTCTGATAACAGAGATAACAGGGCACTTTGAAGTTTTCTATCCCTCTGTGGTGGTAGGCGGACTGACGTATTATTTCACGGAGTTATTGCAAATAAAGCCTTTCAATGTCACTTTATACAATGATATGATAAATACCCCCGATTTTCAGCAGCAAAAGCGTTATACACTTTCGGTAGAGATCATGACCGGGTCTTATCTGGATGGTAAAGAGGTGAATGAGCTAAGATTACCCGAACATTGTATCATTATCAATGTACACCGTGACCGGAAAGACTTGACCCCGGCCGGTACCCGGCTTATTCCGGGAGATCAGGTACAAATAGAGATGGATGCACAAGACATCGAAAAGTTATACGAACCATTGGTAAGCATGGCAAATATCTATTAATAACGGATCGTATAGAGCATTTGTATGCTGATTTATGGAATATACCGGCACTTTTGACTGATAATTCTTTGAATTTCATTTCTTTTATCTATATTTGTAGCCATACTGAAATACAACTATAGAAATGAAAAAACACGATTTTCTTTTTTTCCTTTGCGTGCTTGTCTGCTTCCTCCCTTTTTTTTTGAGTGATGCGGTGTATGATGCCTATAAGCAGTTTAATGCTTCTCATGGTATGGTAATGAGCTTTATTAAGTTTGCTATTCTTTCCACTTTGGGCGAGGTGATTGGGCTTCGTATCAGTACCGGTTCTTATCATCGCCGTGGTTTTGGTATTTTGCCCCGTGCATTTGTTTGGGGATTGCTCGGATTGGGGATCAACATGGCTTTTGTTGTTTTCTCTAACGGAGTTCCAGCCTTTGCTTCTTATCTGGGAGTAGCGGATGCCGGTAGTATAATGTCCGGCCCTCTTTCAATCGATAAAGTATTACTGGCGTTGGCTATTTCTGTAACGATGAATACCATTTTCGGACCAGTATTTATGACCCTGCATAAGGTTACTGATACTCACATTCTTGCTACCGGAGGTACGATGAAGGGCTTCTTTACTCCCATTCCTATGGGACAGATTTTGCAGAATCTTAATTGGAAAGTACAATGGGGCTTTGTTTTTAAGAAGACTATTCCGTTTTTTTGGTTTCCCGCCCATACCATAACTTTCCTTTTGCCAGGCGATGCACGTGTCTTGTTTGCGGCTTTATTGGGAGTGGTACTTGGTATATTTCTGGCAATAGCAGCACGCAAGTAACAGATCGTTTTCTTTTATACCGGAGATTGTTTTTGTTTACAAATCGGTTTCCGGCAGCTTCTTTTTGTCAAGAGTCGATTTATTGATTCTTAACTAAAAAGGGTACTTTTCGTTGTAAAGCATCTGTTGCATTGCAACACAGTAGCATTTGCATCGCAACATAGTATGAAATGAATCATAACATACCAGGTAATAAACCGTTTCATACCGAGGAAAACTTACTTAACAACCTTGCTCAGGAGTGCTTTGAATGAGGAAGACGAAAAAAAAGAGGAAAGTTATAACTTCCCTCTTTTGCCTCAGTTTAATCTGAATATACTTTATCATTACTCTTACAAAGATACTACTTTACTTTGTCAAAGTCAAGCTTTTCCCTTTTATTTTAAGAAAACGATTGGTTTACTTGTTTTCCGATTGTTCCCGCAGCCAGGCTATCTCTTCGGGCCACAACGTTTCGTCTATTGTTTCGAGTATCAACGGCATATTGTCAAAGCGTGGATCGCGCATTAGCCTTTCAAAGAAAGCAAAACCGATCAGCCCTTTTCCGATACTGTCGTGGCGGTCTACATGGCTGCCCAATTCTTTCTTAGAATCATTGAGGTGCATTCCACGGAGATAGCGGAACCCTACTACTTCTTCAAATTCGTTAAACACGGCATCATAATCTCCAAGGAAATCGTACCCTGCCGTGAATGTGTGGCAGGTATCCAGACAGACGCCAACCCGGCTTTTGTCTTCTACACGATCGATGATATATTTCAGATGCCAGAACTCATTTCCTAAGTTGCTGCCTTGTCCCGCAGTATTTTCAATAACCGCCGTTACTCCTTTCGTCTTTTCCAGCGTGATATTGATGCTTTCTGCAATGAGGTCAAGGCTGTCTTCTACTGAAATTTTATTCAAATGACTGCCCGGATGAAAGTTTAGCAGTTTCAGTCCCAACTGTTCGCAACGTTGCATTTCGTCTAAAAAGGCGGCACGGCTTTTCTCCAGTGCATCCGGTTCGGGATGCCCCAGATTGATAAGATAACTATCATGGGGAAGGATATACTCCGGTTTGAAGTTATACTTTTCGCAGTTCTCTTTAAAAAGGCGAATGCTTTCTTCGGTCAGAGGTTTACTTACCCACTGGCGTTGATTCTTTGTGAAAAGTGCAAAGGCATTAGCACCTATTTCGTGTGCATTGACAGGGGCGTTTTCTACACCACCCGAGGCACTGACATGTGCTCCGATATATTTCATACTGTTTCTTTTTAGTTTATTACATTTACATGCAAAGATAACAATTATTACATCTGATGAAACGCATATTAACGCAAATTTCTGCAGATTATAAAGACCGTTATTTTAGTCTTATACTTGTTCTTCTTTGCGGAAATTTGCGTTAATATGCGTTTCAGCTTCATAATCACTTGTTGCACTTCCCTGTGCGGGAAGCACCGGGAAGTATTATATTTCGAAATCGGGCAGATAGTCTACCAGTTTCTTTTCGATTTTCTTTCCGTCTGTTTGTTCATTTATGAGTGTGGCACCTTCGTTTTTGGCAGCGTCATAAATCAGAGATGCTTTCTCTGTCTTGTTGCTTATGCTGATAGCGGCTTTACCTGTCGGGGTAAGGTTACATCGGATCATCCAGTCACCTACCTGCCAGGTGTTGCCTTTACGGGTCACTTTCATATCTGTCCGGTCTTTACCATGTGTATCGATGATAGTCAAAAAGCGAGCGGTAGTTGTTTGTGGTGTTGTAGCCGAGAAGTGCCAGTGATTGGGATACTTCACGGTTTTTCCATTTTTGTCCGTCACATTTTTCCAGTTGGTAGGCGGGCAGAAGAAAGTATCTGTCAAAGCCTCTTGTACAGGAGCAGAACAGAACAGATGAGCAACCGATACACCGTCAACCGCATTGCGTCCTGTAACGGTAATAGCATCAGGTGACTGACGTTTTACGTCCATTGGGAATGAGGTGGTATGCAACAGATAACTCCAGGTTACAGGTTCTTTTCCTTCCAGCTCATCATAAATGACGTAGACCCCTGTTTTACCCAGTTGGATAACGTGGCGGCGGAACATATTCAATTTATTCTCATCCCAACCATTCTCCGGAGTAAACTTTGTTCCGCTGAGGCGCGCACGCTCGAGCCAGAGAGGAGAGGTTACTTTGCCATAGGCATTTGAAGCGTCGCCTACAAAATAAGAGAGCTTTTCTCCTTCATACCAACGCGGTATCCAGCCATAACCCTCTGTACCAATTTTCTGTCCCATACCGTTCACGAGGATAGAGTTGTGGGCACGGGTGTTACGGTAAGAATACATGCAATGATCGTCAGTGAAACCTGTACGGTGACCGCTACTATAGAAAATCTCTTTACCACCGTAGAACGTATTGAATGCATTTTGATTGGCAAGTGCATGTGAGGTACTTCCGTAAGAACTACTGCGGAAGGAGAGCATGGCATTCTTCTCCGGTTCTCCTAAAGAAGTATTCATATTCCCCAATCCCGTTTCGTTGAAAACGTGTGTCTGTGGCATATCATCGAGGGTACGTTTACCAATGGGGAAAGCATCTTCAGCCGGGAAAGGCTTTTTAGTGATACAACGATACCAGGTAAGGTCAGCAGGTTTCGCTTCGAAAGAACTCTGGAAGATGTCCGGTTGGCGTTCTTTTATAGATCGTACGTAAGCAGCCGCCCACGGATTATTGCATTGGCGTGCCAATGCATCGGCGTAACCTACACGTGCTCCGCTGGGAGTCTTTTGATTTTCGTGAGAATTTCCCTGTCCGGCAGCTTTAGAGAAAGGAGGTTGCTGATAGATAACGTACAATGCATTCTTGTTGTACCATGGATCAGCAAAGAAATCGAATCCGGTGACGCGTGAGAAGAAAGCGGGTACTTCAATCAGTGTACGGATGTTCACGTGAAAATAGGAGTCTCCGTTATGCCATCCTCCGTCTGCATTAAGTCCCGGCAGGCGTGATACCCATTCGTTATAGCAATAATCTACCCAGGTAGAGGCTTCGGGGAGTTCGCCGTAAGTAGCAAATGCAGCCATTGTAAGGATACGGAAAGTCATTTGCCAAACGTGATTATCGGCAATACGGTTCTCAAGATGGTTGATGTATTCTTCGAAAAACTTGCTTCCATTCTCCCGGATACTACCCAGTAAAAGAGTTTTCTCAGTAGGGGTGAGCAGGTGGTAGAAGGCGTCGTAAGCCGAAGTGCTCATGGAGAGAATTGTACCGAGGTTAAAGTCACCGGCAAAATACTTACTGTCTTTCCAGGAGAGGATTTCGGTAAGACGCTTCATTGCTTCACGATAATATACCTCGTTTTTAGTCAGTAGATAAGCACGTATCATGCCTTCTATATTTTTCTCTTCACGATCTACAATCTTTCGGCTTTCGCGGATAAGGGCGGATTTGTACTGTACGATGTTCGTTAGTTTCACCACTGCGCTGGTATCAATTTCTTCTGCCAGGTGTTTCAGGGGGTGCATGATACATTTATCGGCTTTGGTGATGTAAGACTGTGCTTCCGGATTATTCTGATTTCGGGCGATGATGTCGTTCCATTCTTTAAAGTCGAGAAGAATACGAGGGTGTTCTGCAGGAAGTTTGGTGAGTAACTCTTGCAATGAAGGTGGATTGAAAGTACGCGTATTCTCATCTATATAGAAATGATAAACAGGCGACCACTCTTCTTTACCGTTCTTGTCTACATAAGCATGTTGCCAGTAATAAGTACCTTTCTCAAAGAGTTGGAACGGATTGAAGAAAGCCCAGTTACGTTCGGCGGTAATGACTCCTTGCCGGAAGTCTTTGTCGCGGGCGATACGTATGCGATAAGTTACGTGTGGTTTCTGCTCTTCACCTTCCACTCCATCGAGTACAGCGCCGAGGTGAGGGAATTTATCCGGCCACATGAAGCGTGGCGGGTTCATTGCAATGTGTTGTCCGTCGAGTGGGGAAGGAGTTTCGCGTACCTCATGCATAAGCGTGGGTTGCGTCAGATGCATGATGCTGCTTTGTGCTCCTACTGAAGTAGAAGACAGGAGGGCGGCGAAGAGGAAATAGTAAGTGATTCGTTTCATGATTTAAAGACTAATTAATAATAATATGCCAATTAAATAATGTGCCAATATGCCAATATGCCAATATGCCAATTACCATGCGGTGAGTAAATGTCGCACAGCCAATTGGAACATTGGCATATTGGCACATTATCACATTATTTAAAAAGTTCTTTTAATTTCACCGTTTTATTGTTGATAAGTGGGTGTGCCCAGAAGCCTATAAAGGTTATATATCCCACGAATATCAGAATACTCAGCATACCTGTACGCAGTGAAGTGGCATCTGCCAGTGTACTGACAATCATTGGACCACCTGCACCACCTGCAATCGCCGAACAAAGAATCCCGGCAAATGAACCGTGATGTTTCCGTGCTGAGTTTAAAGCTAAAGAGAAGATGATACTAAACATCATCGATATACTGAATCCGATAGCCGGGAAAGCAATCAGCGACATTTCACGCGTGCCAAATAGAGCGGTCAGTAACAATATCATAGTCAGGAATCCTGAGATTTGCAACAACCGTTTACTATCCATCAGTTTCAGCAGGAACATACCGACGATGCAACCTGCCGTCATCAGTCCCCAGAAATAACTGACGGCCTGTGCACCTTCTGTCTGTGGATTGACATCATGGTATTGCTCAAGGAAGGTACTCATGAAGATGGAAGTTCCCTGCTCGGTACTTACATAGCAGAAGATGCCCAGGAAGAACAACCATACATACTTCTGTTTGAATAACTCTAAATAGGAACTGGTGGTACCGCTTTTTTCCTCTTCCTGTAGAGTGATTTTCGGGAAGCGTGAGATGCCGACTGCAATCAGCATAATCAGTAATAGTGCGGAAAAGACCCAATAGAGAGATACCCAGGGCATTTCTCTCGGAGTAACATCTGCCAGCAGATCGAGTAGGAAATTATGTCCGGCAACGTAGGTGTCAGCGTTCAGTTCCCGTATCAGATAGGTATAAACCAATGGACTGAGGAATGAAGCAATACCAAACATGAATTGTGCCAGTTCGGCAACAAAAGCATAGTTCTCTTCACCTCCTACAGTACGTTGCAATGGATTCAGTACTGTTTGTAACATCGCCATACCTAACCCGATAATAAAGGATGAGGCTAATAACATGGGATAGGTATGAAGACAAGCGAAAAGAATGGTACCAATAAACGGCATTAAAAAACCACAGAAAAGTACCGGTTTCTCTCCGTAACGGTCAATCAGCAATCCGGCAGGGATAGACATGATGGCATATGCCAGGAAAAAAGAAGTCGGAATGAATCCCGCCATTGCCAGGTCGCTCAGATTGAAGTTGTGGATGATATCCGGTATCAGCGGCCCCAGAATATTGGTAATAAAAGATATAGTGAACCAAAACGCCATAATGAGCGCCAGCATTCCAAAGTTTCTTTTCATAATAATAGTGTTTCAGATTTCTTTTGTACTATCGTCGATTAAATATTAAGCCTGCTGCTCCTATACTTCCGGCTTTATTACCTAAGCGAGCTGCAATGATTTCAGTGTTGACCGCACAATCGGGGATAGCATAACGATGTGCTTGCCGGCTGATCTTCTCTATATAGAAGTTTCCCGCTTCGGACAGTCCGCCTCCAATAACAATGCGTTGCGGGCTAAAGATATTAATAAATCCGGCAATACCATGTCCTAAGTAGTCACAATGTTCTTCTAAACATTCCGTAGCAAGTTTATTTCCCTCTTTGTAGAGGTGGACAATAAGCTCACCATTGATCTCCTTTCCCGGATATTGTATGCCTGCTTCTGCACTGCGTTGTGTGAAACGGCGTACCAGTGCCGATGTGGAAGCGTAATGTTCCAGACAGCCTACCGAACCACAAGCACAAGCCTCTCCATTGGCAATGAGGGGTACATGTCCCAGTTCCGTCCCCCGGTTGGCAAAGCCGTTGAATAGTTTGCCGTCAATCACAACAGCTCCTCCGATTCCTGTACCGACAGTCAGAAACACAACATGTGTTGCCCCTTGTCCTGCTCCATACATAGTCTCTCCCAATCCCATCAGATTAGCGTCATTGCCAAGTAAAGTAGGGAGTCCGGTAGCTTTTTCAATTGTATCCGCTAAGTGGAGCTTTTCCCATCCCTTGATGTTTTCGGCTCCTCCGAGAACAATACGGTTGGTTTCGTCTACAATTCCTGGTGTACCGATACCGATACCTTCGATATTGTATCTTTGTTCAGTGGCGAAAGCTTTTACTTCATTGATCGCTTTTATCAATTGTTCTATTACGGCTTCTGCCGAGATATCAGCCAAAGAGGGTAGTTTTCCCTGAAACGGGAATTCTCCTTCATTGCTGATGAGGGCGTATTTGATGGAGGTACCACCCAAATCAATGCCGATAGCATATAGGTTGTTCATAAAATATCTTATTAAGTTGGATGTACTTTTCTTTTGCCTTGATGCAAAAGAAAAGATACCAAAAGAAAAGCTCAAGGCTGCATTTTCTCCGCTACTGCACTACGGTGAAAAGCTAAAGGGGCTCGAACTCGCTTCGCTCAGACAATCGCCCCTTCTTACGCTTTTCACCTCCGTTCCGTTTGACGCTGCGGAAATGAGGCCGGGGGGGACCATTCGGATGGTAGATAGCATACAATGCTTCTTGTGCCCAGGAAAGTATACTATATTAAAATAAATAGTATGTTTACTTTTATATCACATATCTCTACCTCATCCTAAACCTCAGTATCCGCTGATGAACGGCCTCCGGCCTCATTTTTTCTCCGTCAAGCGAACGCCCGCAGTGAAGCGTCAAAAAGGGGCGATTGTCTGAGCGAAGCGAGTTCGAGCCCCTTTAGCGGAACGAAGGAAGTGAGTAGGAGAAAAAATGCAGCCTTGATTCTTTCTTTTGGTATCTTTTCTTTCGCATCAAGGCGAAAGAAAAGTACATTATACAATTTAAACTCTCTCCGCCCAGATCGGTGAACTCCATGCCCACTGCTGATCGCGTTGACGAACCCGGACATAGTAATAATCCGTATCCTTTTGCGGTTCTTTATCTTCCATAAAGTGCTCTACTGTATAGCAGCTTTCGGGCATTGCGCGATTGAAAAGAATGGCTTCACTCAACCAGCCTATCATAAAGTGAGAGCGTGAACCTTCGAGCAATTCGCCTAAAGTATGCTCAAACTTCTTGCCGTTAAACTCTGCTGTCAGAACTCCGTCTTTAGGCATTTCCAGTTCAAGGATGACAGCCTGCATTGCGGGAGTAGTTACGTTCGGATTTTTGCTGGAGTACATATCGAGTTCCGTTTCCTTCTCATTGGTTGAAAGGATACGATTTACGTGTGTATGGAATTCTGTTTCACCCTCTTGCGGAGAAGTAAATGCAGCGCCACGGAAACAGGGGGTTACGCTCACGATACGTCCTTTATCTACTGCGAGTTTACCTAACCAGTGCACGTATTTCTCTTCACGATTCCAGCCAAAGTCTACTTTCACTTTACAGTGTACAGTGTCACCTTCGGGCATTATCGGAGTCAATGGGCCATTCAAGCGGGCAATGCATTGTCCGTTTTTCACGATATCTACATAGTCGATGCAGCTTTCACCTTCTACGTTAACATAGATGCGACGGCTGTTGCCACGTACCACGTCTCCCATGAATGCATCATTAAGGCGGAAGTCAATCTTAATTTTGTCACCGGTCGCACCACATACATGACGGTTTTTCAGAGCATCCCAAATGGCATCCCGAGTCAGTGAAGGAGCCAGTACACCGATACGTCCGTCGCCATAGCTACCCGGATAACCCGAATGTTGGTCTGTTGAGCACATGATACCAAACTTATTGCCACGATCCAATCCGTATTGCACGGTTCCTTCCCACTGGCGTGGTCCCATATCATGCAGATAGTTATAATCTCCCTGATCACTTTCTGCCAGTCCGTGACGAGAATACATTTCAACGAACGGAGTCTGATCTCCTTCTGTGAAACAATCCCAGTTGTATCCGCGGTATCCACCCTGATAACCCATATGGTGTGGGGTGATAAATACCTTCTCGTTTTTTAGCTTCTCTTTCCATTCCTGTACAGAGGTACATTCTACGAGTGGTACATCAATGTCATGCCACAGTGCCACGTGGTCACCGTGTGCCATGCTATGGCATTCGTATCCCGTAAAAGTAAGGAATTCTCCTTCCTTATTATACTCTTTCGTCATAGCGATGTATTTGTCATAGTTGCCTTCACGCAGACGTTTGAAAGCACCTGTGTGGTAGTCTATCACCCATTTCAGACGAGGATCATCAGCTCCGGGAATGTCCGGCCACATGGCATGTGGAGTCACTGATACAAAGTCCAGTTGTTCTTTTGCTGCTTCAAAAGCATCGCGCATATCACCATGTCCGTAAGTGATGTTACAGTGATTATGTAAGTCACCCCAGTACATTTTAAGGTCACTTACTGATGGCATGATTTTTTTAGCATCTTTGCTACCCGCTGCACAAGCACCGAGCAGGCTACCGGATGCAGCCAGTCCCAGGAAGGACCAACCTGTGTTTTTAAGAAAACTTCTTCTGTCCATAATAATATTTACGATTAGACGATTTACAAATTACGATTGAAATTACTTTGTTTATATATAAGGCAGTGGAGAGATTTACGATTAGACAATTTACAATTAGGATTATTCTTCTGAAAGAGGAAATATCAATCGTAAATCGTCAATTGTCCAATCGTCTAATCTTTTCACCTGTTGTGCATCATTCGTCTGTCTCCTTTGAATAGTTCTTTTACCTTCTCTTCCGGATCAGTATCATTATATTGTTTCTGTGTATCTTCCAACAGCTGCATGAGTTCTTTTTGCTTCTCTGCATACTCCGGTTTATTAAATACGTTATTCATTTCACGCGGGTCTGCTTTCATATCGTACATTTCCCATTCGTTGATGTCATTGTAGAAATGAATGAGTTTGAAATCCTGCGTGCGAATACCATAGTGACGCTTCACAGAGTGCTCTGCCGGATATTCATAATAGTGATAATAAGCAGCCTGACGCCAGTCTAGCGGAGCTTTGCCTGCATTATCCATGATCGGCTTCAGAGATTTACCTTGTATATCCGAAGGGATATCTGCGCCTGCATAATCAAGGAAAGTAGGAGCAAAGTCTACATTCATGCTGATTGCACTACTTGTGCTTCCTGCCTTGATACCTTTTGGGAAACGGATTATCAGTGGCATACGTTGACATTCTTCATACATAAAGCGTTTGTCAAACCAACCATGTTCACCCAGGAAGAAACCCTGATCCGACGTATAGACGATGATTGTGTTATCCAGTTCTCCAATCTCTTCCAGATAGTTCATCAAGCGTCCGATATTCTCATCTACTGCAAGTACTGTTGCCAGATAATCGCGCATGTATTGCTGATATTTCCAGCTGATAAGTGCCTTTCCTTTTAAGTTTCCTTTATGATACTCGGCAATACGTTGTGCATAGACTGAATCCCATTTGTCCTGCACTTCTGCCGGCATGCGTTTGTAGACGCTGTACAGGCGATTGGTAGTATCTTTTAGCATTTCGGCACGTGTGAGTAACTTCAAGTCCCAATCGTTCGTTAATGTATGTTCGATAGACATATCCTGTTCACGTGCTGCACGCCCACGTCCTTCGTAATCATCGAAAAGGTTGGCGGGTTCAGGGAATATTGTATTATTGAATATACCCAGATGCCGGGGAGCAGGCATCCAGTTGCGATGAGGTGCTTTCTGATGATACATCATGCAGAAAGGTTTTGATTTATCGCGGTGTTCAAGAAAGTTGATTGCTTTGTCTGTGATAATATCTGTGGCATATCCTTTCTCGACAACAGGTTTACCCATTTCAAGAAAATCCGGGTCGTAATAATCACCCTGTTCATGTTGTCCGCTCAGAATGCTCCAGAAGTCGAAGCCTTGTGGTTCGGTGATAAGATGCCATTTGCCGATCATGGCAGTTTGATATCCGGCTTGTTGCAGTAGTTTGGGGAAAGTCTGCTGATCGCCGTTAAAAGTACTTGCATTGTCAGTAAAGCCGTTCTCATGGCTGAATTTACCTGTCAGGATACAGGCACGGGACGGACCGGAGAGTGCATTGACTGCATAGCAGTTATCGAAGCGGATACCTTCATTGGCAATGCGGTCCATATTCGGAGTTTGAATAAGATTACCACCATAGCATGACATGGCTTGTGTGGTATGGTCGTCCGTCATCATGAAAATGATGTTAGGGCGCTTGGGTTCTTCCTTTTTTTCTGCGCATGAGGCAAGACTCAGTGCGGCAAGTGGAAGGATGAGTTGAGAGGATTTGCTTTTCATAATGACCAGTTATTTAGTGGTTAGTGATGGGTGATCAGTGATTAGTGATGAGTGATTAGTGATAAGTGATTAACACCATGCGGTATATAGTGCAGCCGGTTAATCACTTATCACTAACTACTTATCACTAATCGCTGATTTTATATTTCAATGACTGTTTCTTACCATCGATTTTCACTTCTACTTCCAGTGCATTTTCGTCAAACTTCTTATTTTTGAAACTTGCCGACAATTTGGGGGCTTTGGCACTGTCCTCAGTCGGGTAGATAATCGTGATATAACGTACGGCCTCTTCTTTATCTTTGCCTACATTGAAGGCTACGGCAGTACGTTCAACGCGTTTGCGATAGGCAGTAGAGCGCCATCCTTCTTCTGTTTCCAATGTTGTACCTTTCGGAGCAAAGCATTGTAGTTTCACATTACTGTTACCTCCAAAGTCAGAAGTAATTGTCATTGTTTTCGGATCAATGTTCACTTTACCTTCACACAGTTGGTAGTGCAGATTTACTTTACCTTTGGCAGCACCTACAGCTTCGTCTACAATCACAAAATATTTATTTTCAACGAAGAATACAGAACGACGGTGTTTCAAATCTTTGTAGCTGGGGTTTTCAGTTACTAATATTTGTACGTCACCTTCCGGTTGCCAAAGTTTGGTTACAGACTCTGTGGTCTCTAATGTTTTGTTATCAAGTGTCAACGTATTGTGAACCATCGTTTGGCGGAACCAATTACGTAATTTCATCACTTCACCTTCGCCGGCGTATACGTATGCACCACTGTCTGGGAAGAGGTTTTTGCCATTAAACCAAAGTTCAAATGTGCCATTATCCGGTTGGCAATGCCAGAATGCTTTGGGGCCGGCTTTCACTACCATTACTGTAGCGTCTGTATTCCATGAATTGCGGAAAGTAAAGAAGCCTGATTTCAGAAAACCTTTAGATAAGTTCTCCGGTTTCTTTCCTTTTTTACCTTCTGTAGCAAACCAAAGTATCTGCTCATTTTTCGGGAAGATTTTTACCCAGTCTTTGTAGTTGTTGATTTCAGCTGGTTTATCACCTAATTTAGCGTCGCTGAAGCAAGGATTAGAATAATCAGGGAAACAGATATTACTATAGAAAGTAATCATTGATTCGATGGTATCCAGATAACCCTGTGGGAATTCATTGCGGAACCCATTTACATCTGCCATGCGCAATGCCTTACAGAAGATGTTAATAGCTGCCAGGTGATAATGCGGGTCGAGCTCAAACTGTCCACCGTCTTCGTATACCTGTACATGAATTTCGCGATTCAGGATATCGATGCCGCTCTTTCTCCATGCTGCCGCTTCTTTGAATTCGGGGAAGAAGGCTCCTGCATAGATCATACGTTGTGCCTCGAACAATAAGTGATTGCCCTGGTCCGAATAGTTGTTTAGGATGTGTACAGCATGTTTGTGGTAATTTACAAGGAATTCTGTGAGGAAATCCGGAGTAAAGGATGAAGAGGGAAGGAATAACAGGAACTGGCTTGTCTGGTCTTGCAGACGGTTACTAACTTCCAGTGGACGCCATGCAAAGCGTACGTTTTCTGCATTTCCTTTCACTTCGCCTGCACTGACAAGTTCGTAGTGCTCTTTTTCCATTTTTGTCAGAGGATTCTTCTTGATCCAGTCGATATACTGAAAAGCCCATTCCTTTGCATACTTTTCGTCACCGGAGATGCGGTAAGCCTTTCCCATCGGAGTGAACCATTTGTGACGGTGTAACTGCCAACGCAATTCATTGTCTTTCACCGGCCAGTATTGCCAGTTAATGTCTTTACCGTAGTTGTAAGAAGGCTGATAACCTTTATGTACAAAGAAAGTGTGCTCTAAACCATCGTCGGCCCATTTCTGTTCCTGCTTGCTGATTTTAAGGTTTTGCAGATCGATATCCGGACTCTTCACATTAGTCCGTGCCCGATAGTAGTCGAGTAATGCTTTGGCGGCATCCTCATCCTTACCCTCTTCGTGGAGAGCTTTCACTTTCTCAAGTCCCGGATAATCCAGGTTGAGGAGCGAGAATACTTCGCTTTTCAATTCCTGAGCACCTGCTTGGCTTGCAAAACATGCAATAACAAGCAGAGTGATTAATTTAAATGTTTTGTTTAACATGATAGTTTTTTAATGTTATAGGGTTATAATGTTATAAAGTTATCGGGTCATAGAGTTATGATGTTATTGGAGTTGTAATGTTATAAAGTTATCGGGTTATGATGTTATAGGATTTGGTTATCAAGCTCACAAAATATAACTTTATAACCCTATAACTTTATAGCTCTATAACCTTATTACAGCTTCTTATATTCTATTCCCTTCAAGTCCATAAAGCGTTTCAAAGCTTCCATGTAGTAATAGTCTGCGTAATTCAGTGGAGTATCGATTTCCGAGCCATTGGGTAGTGAACCGGTAGAGTGCATCAGAATGAATCCCTGGTTATCACCTGCTTTGGCCAGATAAGCATCGCTTGAGAGGCTCTTCAGAATTTTTTCTGCATAATCCAGGTATTTCTTTCCATCCGGAACCATTGTACTCATTTCAATGAGGGCGGAAGCTGTAACAGAAGCTGCTGAAGCATCTCGCGGAGTTCCTTCACCCTCGGGTGCATCATAATCCCACAAAGGTATAGCATCATCTGTTTTTACCCGTGCCATGATCATATCGGCAATTTTAGTAGCAAAATCCAAGTATTCTTTGTCGCCTGTTTCACGATAGCAGGATACGTATCCGTATACCGCCCATGCTTGTCCGCGTGCCCATGAAGAGTCATCGTTTTTGCCTTGATGAGTCTGTCTGCGTTCCACTGTACCATCATTGTTGTAGCTGATTACGTGCCAGCAGGTATAGTCCGGACGGAAGTGGTGCTTCATGGTAGTTTGTGCGTGTTTGATAGCAATGTCTTTGTATTTGGGATTACCTGTCATTTTGCTGGCTGTAAATAACAGGTCGAGATTCATCATGTTGTCAATGATAACCGGGAAGTTCCATGTTCCGAAGTCCCATGAACGGATTGCACCAATTGGCTCATTAAAACGTGAACAAAGATTTTCTGCTGTTTCTACCATTACAGCGGAGATGGTATCATTGGGTGATAAACGTTTTGCGTTGCCATAGCTACAATTTATCATAAAACCAAGATCGTGTGTACCCGTATAGTAGCGTACCGGATTCAGCATATTTGTATATTTAACAGCTTGTGTTTTTAATGCATTATCACCTGTCAACTCGTAAGTATACCATAACGTTCCGGGAAAGAATCCGCTTGTCCAGTCAAGTAGTCCGCAAAGACGGCGTTTCCCTAACTTATATGCCTGAGGATGGGTGCGAAGTGAATCCTTAAAAGTAAGTGAATCTCGTTCTAATTGCTGACAAAGGAAATTCATGTCATAGCCGGTCCAGATGGAACGTGGCATTTTTGTTGAGTCAGCAATTTCTTCAGCTGTGAGTTTGAGCTGTGCAGAAGCTACATCAATGCCTTTTTTAATCCAGCTGTAGTCTTCCTTTGGAGTAGTGTTGCACGATGACAGAGCAACGACCGCAAGCGAAGCAAAGAGCACAAGGTTCTTTTTCATGTTATTCATTTTTTAATAAGCAGTTGTTAAATGTGATTTTGTTATATTGCAAATGTACTCAATCAGGATGTATTTTTATTGTACGAATGTTGAAAAGGAATTGGAATAAGTCCACTATAGTATTACTTTTGTTGAATTTGCTATTAATATTATGTAAGAGGGTACTCTGTGGTACCCTCTTGCTTTGTTTTTATAGAAATTCGGAATTAATTCCAACCCGGGTTTTGTTTGAACTGTATCATAAGATCTTTGTCTCTTTGCGGGATGGGGAACAGTTCGTGTTTACCCTTCTTTGTAAAATCGTATGCTATGTAATTTGCATTCGGGAACCATCTTCTCAGTTTTGTATCTGTTTCATCAATTGCTTCTGCATAGATTCCCCAGCGTACAAGATCTTGGCGGCGATGTCCTTCAAAAGCAAGCTCGTATGCACGTTCTTTGCGGATGGCTTTTTGGAAACCTTGATAATCGAGTCCGGCAGGCAGGTCTGCAATTTCATTTGCTGCGTCTACCGGAAGTCCGAATCCGCGGCGTCGTATCATATTTACCGCATTATAAGCATCGTCATTGGGGGATTTTTTCCATTCGTTCAAGGCTTCTGCATACAATAATAATACATCTGAGTAGCGCAGGATGTACCAATTTATATTGGAACGTTCACCATTGATCAGTACATTACTTTTGCTTACATACTTTTCTGTGTCCCACTTAGCCGGAGTAAGGAGTTGCCAGTTCTTTTGGTCTTCGTCCGGGCCTTTGGTTGAATATGGAGTTTTTACAGTACCTACATATTTATAATCGGCGATAGAGAGATTACAACGCAAATCGTTTTCTTTATTCTCCCAGTCACGGTAGAAAGTATAGAGAACTTTCACATTACCAGCATTGCGTCCGCGTACGCCTGGGATTTCGTTTGCAATCACGCCGTTCCACTTACCGATACGTCCTACAGGGTCCTCGCTGTTTGTTCCTGTTACGGTAGGGGCATAGAAACTTACTTCAATTAAGCTCTCTTCAGGGGCCCACACACCGTTACAGGTGTTTTTCCATAGTTGTTCATAATTCTGTAGTAAGCTGTGCTTTTTCGATTCAATAAGGGTCTGGGCAGTCAGTGCAGCCTGTTCCCATTTAGAGGTGTCATGTACAGGGTATCCTGCCCATGTAGCATATACTTTAGCCAACAATCCTAAGGCAGCACCTTTTGACATGCGGAAGCTGCTCTCTTTGCGTACATCGTCCTCGGTTGAATATGGCAGGTTATCTGCTGCAAATTTCAGATCATCTTCAATAAAACGGTATACCTCAGCCGGATCTGCCTGTACAAAAGTAGACGGATGCTGATTGGACATCTGGGTGTTTTTCATGAGTGCGATATTACCATACCAGCGAACTAATTCGAAGTAATATAAACCACGCAAAGCTCTTGCTTCTGCCATATAGATGTTTGCCAGCTTCTTGTCACCTTCTGTGTAGTTACCTACTTTACTCTCCAGTGTTTCAATAAAATCATTGGCATTGTAGATGGAGTTGTACAATGTAGACCAGGTAGACTGAACACTGGAGTTACTTGTGGTGAAGGCATTGGCCGGGATTTCACGGAATGCATTTGTCGAGTTACCTTCACATTGTGCAATGTCATTGGTGATATTGAACAGTATAGATAGATTATAGCTGTACAGTGCATCAGTCACCATATTACGATAAACACCTAATAACACGGTTTCTGCTTCTGAAGCATTGTTCATGTACTTCGATTTATCAACTTCTACAGCTGACTCTTCCGCAAGCATGTCTGAGCAAGAGGAGAGGGAAGTGGCACACATTAATGCCGCGAATATATAATAGGATATCTTTTTCATTGTTGTCATTTGATTAGAATTGAATATCAAGTCCGAATGTAATTACTCTACTCTTTGGATATGCACCCCAGTCAAGTCCGGGAGTCATCGGGCTGCTGCTTGCTGTACTTACCTCAGGGTCATAGCCGCTATAACCCGAAATACAGAAGAGGTTCTGGCCTGAAGCATATACGCGTAATTTAGAAATATATGCTTTCTTTGTCCAGTTGACAGGAAGTGTGTAACCCAGTGTCACGTTCTTCAAACGCAGGAATGAACCGTCTTCAATGAAACGTGAATATAGTTCATTTTTTACGTATCCTTTGGCCGAAGGTACTCTGTTGGATGCATTGGTCGGAGTCCAGCGGTCTGCAACCTCTGCCAGCTGATTGGTACGTTCGTTCTGAGTCTGGGTGGCATAAAGGCGGGTTGCATTGTATACATCGTTACCATAATTGAATTGGAACATGACACTCAGATCGATGCCCTTATAGTTAAATGTATTAGTGAAACCACCATACCATTTGGGAATAGCATTACCAATTACCGTACGGTCGTTAGTGGTGATTACACCGTCACCATCCTGATCTTTATATTTCACAACCCCCGGAGCCAAAGGACCGGTAGTATAGCGATCATTACGTGTTACACCCGGTTTTAGTTGCTGCGAACCGTTCGGAGTAGTAATAAAGTCGGAGCTTTGATATACACCATCAAATTCATATCCATAAATTAATCCCAGAGAAGAACCTACGGTAGCTACGTAATCATAGTCTGTAAAGTCAGAGCTGAACCCTGAACGGGAATACATAGACTGTACTCCTGACTGGAGTGATTTCAATTCGTTGCGAATGAATGAAATGTTGAAATCTGTTTGCCAGGTAAAGTTACGATTCTGGATGTTTGTACTGTTCAGGCTAAGTTCGATACCACGATTCTGAATCTTACCAATGTTTTGGTATTGAGAAGAGAATCCGGTGACATGTGCCAGACTCTGTGCCAGCAATAAATCTTTCGTGTTTTTGATAAAGAAATCAGCTGTCAGGTTCAGCCTATTGTCAAAGAAGCCCAGGTCAAAACCTAAGTTAATGGTGGTAGAACCTTCCCATTTCAGATTTTCATTTTTCAGTTGTTTCGGAGTTAATACAGTAACTGTACTTCCGCCTACACCATATTTGCTCTGTTCGTATAAGTCCATAGATAAGTAGTTGGATATGCGGTCATTACCTACTGTTCCCCAACCAAAACGTACTTTAGCATTTGAAATGAATTCCAGATTCTTCATGAAGTTTTCTTCAGACACCCTCCATGCAGCAGAGAATGAGGGAAAATATCCCCATTTATGCTTTTTAGAGAATACTGTAGAACCGTCAGCACGTACAGTGGCAGTCAACAAATAACGATTGTTGTAACTATAGTTACCACGGGCAAAAAATGATACTAATGTTTTGTCGCTGTATGAAGTAGCTACTTTACTTGGCGTTGCACCGATACCTAAGTTGTCATTACCCATGTTGTCAAAAGGGAAGTCTTTTGCCTGTCCTAATAGGTATTCAGAGCTTTTGAATGAGATTTCCTGTCCTAACATCACGTCATAAGAATGCTTTTTGATTTTCTGTTTCCAGGTAAGGTTGTTATAGTTCGTCCAACGGAGGTCACGTCCCATTTGAGTCTGACCATAAGGTTTCTGTCCGTTACGGTAGGCTTCTTTCGAACCATTCTTATAGAAAATATTCGTACGGGTATTGGTCGTATTGTAAGTTCCGGCTGTTTTGAATGTTAACCCTTTTATAATTTCCCAGGTTACAGACAAGTTACCCGACCACATTTCAGAACGTTTTGTATTCGTAACAGATTGGGTCTGCATAATAGGATTTACCTGTGCGAGGCTTTCACTACTTTCCAACTCCAATGGGTCGATAGCAGCTGCCAACAGTTCTTCATTCGTTAATGCAAGACCACCGGTAGGGCGCGCACTCAGAATTTGGGCTAACATATTGAAACGACCGGAATCTCCGGATGTTCCTGCACCCTTCTTGTTTGTATTTGAATAGTTGATGGTAGCATCAAAAGATACGTTTTTAGTTACTTTCTGATTCACACGGAATTTACCGGATGTTTTATCAAATCCACTATTGTTGAAAATACCATTTTCATTGTAACGGGAGAATGAAAGTGTATACTTCGTATTGTCATTACCACCCATTACAGACAGGTTATGATCTTGTGACCAGGTCGGGCGGAATGTCTCACTTTGCCAGTCTACACCTTGTACACCGATATAATCATTCATAGACTGATATCTGTAAGGAACACCATTGTCATCTTCACCGGTTCTATAATACGTATTTGCATATTTACTGGGATTAACTTCCATCTGTAATTTAACAAATTCGTACGGATCCAGCAAATCCAGCATCTTGGAGATCTTACGGTAACTTGTAGAACCGTTATAACTTACTACAGGACGGCCGGTTTTTCCTGATTTTGTAGTTACCATTACAACACCATTGGCTGCGCGTGCTCCATAGATGGCAGCTGAGGAAGCATCTTTCAATACTTCAATTGATTCAATATCCGAGTTAGCGAGATAATTAATATTGTCTACCTGGAAACCATCTACAATGTACAGTGGAGAAGCATCTCCTGTCATTGTGCCGATACCGCGTACTTTGATATCAAAACCAGAACCGGGAGTACCGTCTGTTTGTGTGATTTGTACACCGGCTACCTGTCCTCCTAAAGCTTCCATTACCGAACCGGTCTTGAAACCTTCAACATTTTTGGCAGATACCGATGATACTGATCCGGTCAGGTCCGAACGCTTCATTGAACCATAACCTACTACAACCACTTCATCCAGCATTGCATTGTCCGGAACCATTTTGATATTCAGTGTTTTCTGATCCTGTATTTTTATTTCCTGTGGCTTATAACCAATATAAGAAACTGACAATACATCTCCCTTTTTGGCGGTAATTGTAAATTTTCCATCCAGATCGGTTACTCCTCCATTGGAAGTTCCTTTCACCATTACGGTTGCTCCGATCAGTGGGAAATCTGTTTCGTCAACTATTACTCCCTTAATTGTATTCTGGGCATATAAGCTGATTGACATAATCAGAGCTAAGAGGGTCATCCACCCTCTTTGGCTCATAGCTTTATTTATCATTGAATTACTCATTATTTATAATATAAGATATAGATTAAAATTTCTCATCAAACCAAACAAGAATCGGAAAAATCTTATTACCGTTACCTAAGCCTGCACTGGCTCCATCGGTTACAAATGTAATTTGTCCGCTCATGACACCATTGGCATACACTTTATCTTCGCCCATCCATTTACCCGGATTGATAACTACTGATTTGTCTGCAGGGTCTATATATGCAAGTGTGGTCGTTTCCGAACCTGCGTTATCATAATATGACATTGGTTTGCGTGCACCGTAGTTTGGTTTTACTCCGATTGCGGTGTAGAAGTTACGCCATACCTGATTCATGAAGAAGTCATCCGTTTTACCGTCATTTTTCATCATTCCGCTGATGTGACTTTCGCTTCCGTTGATGTTGTAATAACTAAAGTCACGTCGATAATCCATCAATACTTTACTTTTATCTGCTCCTGTAACAGTCGGAGCTGCAGAGCGTCCTCCTGTTTTGGGGTTTACCTGAAGTACGAATGGAGTATAATTGATAGTTACATCTTTTACTGGTGCTGCAAAATGGAAGAATACAGGTACACTTACTGATACGGCTTCGTCACCTTCACCGGCTGTAGCTGTCACCATAATCATGCCACACGTTGCATCTTTCCATGTAATATTTGCCAGATTCAATGCACCGTCTTTACCTACTTTACCATTACTCATGTTGAGTTTGTTCTGTACTTTCCAAGTTACTGTAACACCTTCCGGAATATCTGTTTTCGGTGCGGGGATGACAGTTTTAGCCAACTCTTCGGCAGAGTTGAACCTGTATTGGAAAGCATTGCCTTCGGGTAATCCCAGATTATTACCATAGGTAATGGTAGTAAAGAAGTTCTTATTCTTTTCAATAACGAGTGTAAAGGTAGTGGTCTGTTCCCCTTTTACGTTTTTGGCTTTTACAGCTACTGTATGGGTACCTACAGGAATCGTATTACCTTTCTTTGCAGTGATGGTACCTGTTGTCGCATCGATATTCAGTTGTCCCTGAAGTTCAGCAGCCAGTTCACCTAATTCAAAGGTTACTTCGTCACCTTTGAATGCGTCTGTATGTGCAATGGTGAATGGGGTTGCCTGTGTTTTTGTTACATTCTCATAGGTAAAGTTTTCAATCGGAGCAATAAAACCAACTACTTCCAATGTGAATACACCTTCGAATACTTTATCTGCTTCTTCTGTTGTATTATAGATGTTTTTTACATTTACATCTATAACATAGGTTTCGTCTGCTTTGAAACCATGTCCTTCTGCTACAGAAATGACACCTGTTGAAGCATCAATTTTAATCTTATCAGTGGCAGGAGTTATATTGGCAATGCGATAAACAACGCCTTCCAATGAACCTTTTAGTGTAGGTACATTGGTGGTGTATGAAGTAGGGCCTTCGGTAGCTTCTTCCATTTTACCTTTATTGGGAGTATAGGTCAGAGCTAATGGTTTAGAAGTGATGTTAAAGGTCACAGCATCTGCAAAAATACCTTCTCCGGCTTCTGTCTGTAGCTTTAACGCTACTTTATAGATGCCCGGTAGAATATCGCCTTCATAGTTCTTATTAATGCTGACTTCACCATTTGCGTTAATAGTGAAGTAGTCTTTGAAACCACTTTCTGCAATGGAGTATTTGCTGATAGATACATGTTCACCTTCCGTTTTTACTTGTGCTTTGGCATCTGAAGTCTTCACGTCAGCATAGTCAATTGTCAACAGGTTGGGCTCTACTGTGATACCTTCCGGGACAGGACGCATCATATTGATAGATACGGCATCTGTAAAGTGATATGTCTTTCCGTTGGATACACAGGAGATAGAAAGATGATACAGTCCGACAGCCAGATTATCGCTATTCTTGATTTCTATTTCTCCGGTTGTAGCATCAATAACGAAGCTTTCGGAGTTTACACTTTCATTTTCAAGAATAATTTTAGTAATTGTAAAGTCTGCCGGAGTCGCACCAATATAGGTCGGGGCGCTTATTTTTGCATTCATTGAAGGGCCGATATCAGTCATTCCCGAATAATAAATTGCAAAAGGAGTCGAATCTGTAGTTTCTGTGTCCGAGCAAGAAGTCCCGGTCAGAATCAGTGACGTAACAGTCAGGATTGCTAAGAAACCTGAGGTTAGCTTTTTAAAGTTCATTGTTTTTAGATCGTTTTTAGTTAGTTTAAAAATGATAGTTAAGGTCTAACATGTGTTCCACAGGTATTGGTGTTTGACTGCTGAACGTGTTAGTAATAGCTGAAAGATAGGTTGCTTCCAACATTTTCATGTCGGAAGATTGTTCATTAGATAAAAGAAAAAGATGTTTCATTCAGGTAATTTGTTAATAAAGATTCTACATGTAATTTTATTATGTAGCAAAGGTATATTAACGCATACTCCCGAATAATTCAGGTTGTAGCAGCTTTATTTAAAAACGACTTTTTTTCTTTTAGTTTTGTGCAGTGAAATATTAGTCTTGTCGAATTACCCCCTTTGGAAGGGGGTAAGAAGTGTCATTATGTAGTATATGGTACGAAGTATAAATATTATCCTTTTCTTTTCTTTATGTATTCTGTAGGCAAACATCCGAAATATTTCTTGAAGCTTGTAGCAAAATAGGAGGGGGTATTAAAGCCTACCATGCTGCTTACTTCAGATACTGTATATCTTCCGTCCTTTAATAGTTTACATGCTTCATTGAAACGGATTTTCCGTATGAAGTCGATAGTAGATTCTCCGGTAATTGCTTTTAATTTCAGATGTAAATTAGAACGGCTCATATTCATTTCGCGTGCAAACTCATCGGTAGAGAATTCAATGTTATCCATATTCTTCTCTACAATAGCCACAGCACGTTTTAGCAATGCTTCATCCATAGCATTGAATGTTATTTTTTCCGGTTCTACTTCCAATGATTTGGAATAACGTTCCAGCATTCTATGTCGCGTACGTAACATATTCTGAATCTTTGTCATCACAATGCTCAGTGAGAATGGTTTCGGAATATAGTCATCTGCACCTACCTGCAATCCTTCCATTTGATCTTTTACTTCACTTTTTGCTGATAGTATGATTACAGGTATGTGGCAGGTTCGTATATTTTGTTTGATGCTTTTGCACAGTTTAATGCCATCCATTACCGGCATCATAACATCTGTCACTACTACGTCTACATCTTTTTCTTTCAGTATTTCCAAAGCTTCTTCGCCATTATATGCTCCAATTGTATTGAACAGTTCGGATAACCCTTGATTCAGATAGTGAAGGATTTCTTTATTATCTTCTACAATTAAGATTGTTCCTCGTTTCTTGTCACCCGTTTCCACCACTTCTTTTTCTACGGTTGCCGTATCAATGAAGTACATATCTTTCGGATTGGTAGTGTGCACTTTGACTTCTTCCTCCATATCTGAAGCTAATTCTGCCGGATTGTATATTGCCGGATCCTGTGGCAGGTAAACAGAGAATGTACTTCCTTTACCTTCTTCACTTTCCAGCTCTATATGCCCATGATGTAGTTCTACCAGCCTTTGTACCAGTGAAAGACCGATACCACTCCCCATATGTTCGCTTTCTATTTGATAGAAGCGCTCAAATATTTTAGCTTGTTTATTGATAGGAATACCTATTCCCGTATCGCTAACCTGCAATAACAGAAAGTCGTTTTCCTTTTTCAGTGTTACTGTAATACTTTGTCCTTCCTGCGTGTATTTGAAGGCGTTTGAAAGCAGATTATTTACAATCAGTTCAAGATAGTTTGTATCGAAGAGCATTTCTTTTTCTTCTACTTCCGAATGCAAAGTATAATGAATCTTTTTCTGTTTAGCCAGCTTATCGTAGAATAAGAAGTTATCTTCTATTAGTTGGTGTGCATTTCCCATTCTTGCTTTCAGCTCAAACACTCCCAATTCTGCTCTACGGTAATCCATTAATTGATTTACCAGATAGAGCAGGCGGTTGGCATTACGCTGTATATAATCTAACTGGTTACGCGTCCATCGGTCACTAATGCGACTGATGATTTCTTGCAGTGGTGCCATTATTAACGTTAGTGGAGTACGCAATTCATGAGATATATTGATAAAGAAGCGCATCTTCATCTGATTAATTTCCTCCTGATGCTCTTTGTCCATTCGTTCCATGACCAATTTGGCTTCCATACTTTTGCGCATCAGGAAGAAGCGGAATACAAACGTAATGAATCCGGTGAATGTAGCAACAAATAAAAGAATAGCCCACCACGTTTTATACCATATAGGAAGTACCACGATTTCAAGCTGAGTTGGCGTTTCGTTCCATTTTCCATCACTATTAGCCGCCTTTACGAGAAAGTTGTATGTTCCTTGAGGCAGATTGGAATAGGACACAGGTTGTTTGTCGGTCAGGTAATACCATTCTTTATCATATCCTTCCAATTTGTAGGCAAATGTATTGTGTTGCCCCGAAATATAATTGGATACTACAAAATCCAGTGAAAAAGCCGACTGGTGAGAACTCAATGTTATGCTTTCTGTATCTGCGATGTTGCGTGTCAGTATTTCCGTTTCATCATCCGGGCGCACTATTTTATTGAACAAGCGAAGTCCTGTAATAACCACCGGAGGAGTATATGGATTGTCTATCAGCAATTCCGGCCGGAAAGTCGTGATTCCGGCAATCCCTCCAAAGTACATCTGTCCGGTCGAAGTACGGCAATAAGAAGACGAGTTAAACTGATTACTTTGTATTCCGTCTGTCTGCGTGAAATTGCGGAATTTTTCTGTTTCCGGATTGAAACAAGTCAATCCTCGGTTAGTGCTCATCCACAGACGTCCGAAGGAGTCCTCCAATATCCCATAGAGCACATTATTGGGGAGTCCGTTGGCTGTTGTATAATGCTTTATTGTATTTTTCTTTTCATTATAGCTGTATACTCCTTCACGTGTTCCTATCCAGAACACATCATTTTGTGTTTCATACACGCAGTTGATAAATGCTCCTGCCAACGAAGAGGTTGGTTCAATGAGGTGAAGGGATTCTACTTCTCCGTTTTCTACTTTATAAATGCATAGTCCTTCTTCACCTCCTACCCAAATACGTTGTCGGGAGTCGCGGAAAAGAGTAGTAATGCGGCGGTTGGGAATTTCGTTTCCGTTTTTTTCTTTATCAATGACGGTAAACGAACGTTTTTCCGGATTAAATCGTATGAGTGCCTGGAGGGTCCCTAACCAGAGATTCTGTTCTCCATCCGGTAATATAGCGTATACGTTGTCATCCAGCAACTCGCTGTTTTGCATATTGAAATGCTCGATGCGCCCTGTATTACGTTGGAGCACACTTAGTCCTCCGGCATGTGTACCAATGTATACACGCCCTTGTTTCTCGTCTACATATACTGCTTTTACGTTATTAGAACCAATGCCTTCTTTATTACCTTCTTGCAGAGTGTAGTAAGAGAAACGCTTTGTTTTAGGGTTGTATAGGTTAAGTCCTCCGTCATTGGTTCCTATCCATAGATTGCGTTCGTTGTCTTCAATTATGCAGCTTACTACATTATCGTTCAGCGAATTCTGATAAGGAATTCGTGTGATGTTACGGAAGCGATTCTTTAGGGGGTGATAATAATTGAGTCCTCCGAAGTAGGTACCTAGCCACATACCTCCTTGCGAGTCCATAAAAATGCTACGTACGGAACTTTGTGACAAACTACCGTCTTCTACCGGGTTACTGCTGAAAGACACAAAAGAATCATGCCCTTCATGATAGATGTTCAGGTCATTGAATGTGCCGATCCATAATCTGTTTTGTGAATCCAGTGCAAGTGAACGGATAAAATTGGAACTGATGCATTGTGGCGTTCCGGGTGAATGGCGGTAGTTTTTTACTTCTCCTGTTTTGGGATTCAACAAATAGAGCCCGGCGCCTTCGGTTGCTACCCATAAGCGGGTGGGGGATTGTAACAAGACAGCTTGTATTTGCTTATTATCCAGTGCTTTGGTTACCGTACTTAAGCGTCCTGTACCAATGGAATACTCAAATAATCCATTGTTTGTACCAATATATATATTTTCTCCTTGCCTGCTGATGGTGGAGGCTTTCAGCTGATGCATCTCTGTGCTCAGCTTATTATCTATGAAGCAGGTGTCTTTAACGTTAAATAGCAATAGTCCTTCCTGCGAACTGATGAGGAGTTGTTCCGGATTGATTTCCGCAATGCCGTTTACTTGTGTATTCTTTCCGTTTTTCTTATAGAAGAAATTTCTGAATAAATCTTTTTCTTCATTGTACCATGAAAGTCCGTCTCGCGTACCTATCCATATGCGTCCCTGACTATCGGTCATAAGAGTACGGGCTATATCATTGGCTATACTGTGTGGATCAGAAGCGTCATGCTGATAAATAGTAAAATCATATCCATCGAATTTGTTTACTCCATCATAAGTGGCAAACCACATATTTCCTCTTTTATCTTGTGCAATAGAGAAGACGGTGCTTTGCGACAATCCATTGTTAAGTGATATATGAGAAAACTTGATGCTTCCGTTATCATTAGCAGAAAGTGTCATTATTCCTATTGCAGAGAATAATATAAATAGATAAATACGTTTGATAAAACTCATCCTGATATATTCAAATACAATTAATTACATTAATTATTTTAAAACTATTCATTCACAAAGATAATAATAACGGATGGTATTATACTATTTCTTTGATAACAAATAACATTTCTATGTTGTTAAGGGGAAATAGAAAACAAAAATAGGAAGAAAACGAAGTCGTCTTCTCCCTATTTGATTCTATTAAAAACTGATGAAGTGTTTCGTATTGGCGAAAGGAACTTCTTTGGGATTAATATCCCGGATTCTGGGATACAGAACCTAATGTTTCACGTACTTCACGGGCTGGGATAGGATATAACTCATGCTTTCCGCTGACAAACCGTGAACCGGCTGCGTAAGTGTAGTTACTTCCTAATCCTTCCTGGCCATTGTAGTAGCTTAGGAAATTCTGAGAAGTGGTTGCTATTGTTTCTTTCAGGAGATTCCAACGGATAAGATCGAGCCGACGGTTACCCTCGAAGCAGAGTTCACGTCCGCGTTCGGCCACAATGAAGTTAAAGAAGTCATCTTTTCCGGCGAAGTCACTTGTTTTCAGGTCTACATCTGCGTTTACTGTTAAATAGGGTTTTCCAAAAGCGCGGCGGCGTACTTGGTTAACACGTTCAATGGCTAAATCATTCGGACCGTCATTCAGTTCGTTTTCAACTTCTGCACTCATCAACAGAACGTCGGCATATCGAAGTAATGGGAAGTTTACATCGGTGTTGTTATTGTCTTTGATAGCAGCTGTTTGCCAGTTACGGCGCCACTTGCCTGGTGACCAGTTCTGACTGTTCTTTTCGGCTATTTCTACAATTTTACTATTGGCATTGATACTGAATGTGGCTACTGCTACATCCCGGCGTAAATCTTTCTCATCAAAAGTCTCATAAAAGAATTTATGTGTTTTGATGAATGAATTGGCTCGTCCGTAAATGGAGTTTACATTAATTTCAGGACCGTTGTATGTTCCCATATTGCTGGCGCCAGCGTTCTGTCCGGTTGGATTGTAGAATGATATTTCGCAGATATTTTCAAACGGATCGTATTTTAGTTCACACATGTTGCGGAAGTTCTTTTCATATCCACTGGAGTATGTACCGTCTGCGTCGATCAGCCCATGTTTGCCAGAAGATATCAATTCGTTTAAAACTGTTTGTGCTGCCTGGTAGTATTCTTTATAATTACCGGGACGTTTGATTGATTTATCCTGATAAAGTGAATATCCTCCGCGGAATAAATAAGCCCGTGCCAGTAATCCCATGGCTGCTCCTTTTGAGAGTCTTTCTCCTTTCTGGTTACTGTCATCACACCACAACAGGCCCGGTATTGCTTCTTTTAAATCAGTTATAATTTGTGCATACACTTCATCCCGGTCTGTTTTTGGGAGTTTAAAGTTATCCCCGTCTTTTGATGGATCAAGCTTCAAAGGTACATCTCCCCAAAGGCGCACCAGGTCGAGGTAACACATAGCACGCATACATTTGGTCTGAGCTACCAACCGATTGAATACCAACTGGTCACTTTCTCCATTAATTACCACATTGTCTTTTTGGTCCAGAATTGTATTGGCGCGATCTATTCCCTGATAATACAACTCCCAGGAGCTTTGTAACCAAGAGTGTTCTGCATAGGCATTATAGTGGCCTAAGTCGCGGGCAACATGACCTGTACCAGCTCCCTTTACGTGAGCGATGTCTGTGTCACAATCTCCGTATACCTGCCAGTATTGTCCGTAGGTAGTGATACTGCTGAAAGTTTCGTATATACCGTTGACAGCCATTTCCATTTTGCCAGTAGTATCGAAGTAGGTATCTGCGCTGTATTTTCCGTAAGTTTCTTCTTCCAGCTGATCAAGACAAGAGGTAGAAATAACTCCTGTGAAGAGAGCGAATGCACTTACTTTTATTATATTTACTATTCTATTTGTTTTCATAATTTCAAATTATTATCAGGTTAAAATGAAAGATTTAATCCGAATACGAATGACAAGCTTCTTGGATAAGCACCCCAGTCAACGCCTGGAGTCAGACCTCCGTTCGGTTTGGTATTAACTTCCGGATCATAACCAGAGTAACCGGTAATGGTAAACAGATTGTATGCAGAAGCATACACACGAAGGTTGCTGATATATGCTTTTTTCAGCCATGTTTTCGGGAACGTATAACCGAAAGTGACATTGTTCAGGCGTAAGAATGAAGCGTCTTCTACATATCCGGAATGGAAAGCTAAATTGCTGGATCCTTCAATGGATGCATAGTTTGCATTACGGTTGAGGATGGCGAGTTTTTCAGGATCTTTGAAAACATTGGCACCTGTACCGTCAATATACGTGAAACGTTCGGCTGCATTCGCTAATGAATTACGGTTCTTGTTATTCATTTTGGTAAAATACATCTTATTAGCGTTGTACACATCACCACCAATCTGGAAATTCAGACCGATAGAAAGATCGAAACCTTTGAAAGTGAAGTTGTTGATAAATCCACCGATAATATCCGGAGTTGCATTTCCGATCACGGTTTTATCATCCGAAGTGATACCTTTCACACCGTCTGTATCTTTAAATTTCCAGTATCCGGGTTGTATGCTGGCATCATAAGAATTGCCTTCTCCGTTCAGTACATATCCGCCGTTACCGCTGTTTGCAGCATTGTCCCAGTGGAAATCTTCCACCATATAGATTCCTTTTCCGTCCAGCTGATAGCCGTACATCTGTCCCATGGATTGTCCTACAGCGATGATGTAATCGTCATCGTTAAATTCAGATACAGTTGACCATCCGGAACGTTCAGTGAAATAATCTGCATCGGCCAGAGCTACAATCTTATTCTTGTTGTGAGCAAAGTTCAGGTTACTTTCCCAAGTGAAGTTTTTGTTTCTGATATTAATGGTATTAATAGAAACTTCAATACCACGATTGCGCGTTTCACCTACATTCTTCATAACGGTTGTATATCCTGATAATCCGGGAAGTTTTGAATTCAACAACAGATCTTTGGTCTGGTTATTATAGATATCGATCGTAGCCTGAATACGTTGATCAAGGAAGCCCATTTCAAGACCTAAGTTGGCTGTAATGTTAGTTTCCCATTTGAGGTTCGGATTGGGAAGCTGTGAACTTGCATAAGTCGGTACTAATTGATCTTCATAACTGGTGTTGCCGGAGCCCATGATGGCTAATGAACGGTAACTACCGATATTGTCATTACCTGCCATACCATATCCGAATCTAACTTTCAGATTTGAGAATACATTCAGATTTTTGATGAAATCTTCTTCAGAAGCACGCCATGCGACAGAACCGGCAGGGAATACTCCCCATTTATTGTTCTTACCGAAACGATTGGAACCATCGGCACGAACGGTTACAGTAGCAAGATATTTACTTTTGTAGTTATAGTTGGCACGTCCGAAGAAAGATATTTTACGGTATTTATAATGGGTAGTAGAAGGTACATTAGGGTTCGTTCCCAATGAGAAATCGTCAAAACCAAAGTTTACATCAGGGAAATTGGTATTTGTCACTGACAATGTTTTTGTTTCGAGCATATAGTCTTCCTGACCTACCAATACATCAAATGAATGTCCGTTCTTAAGTTTCGGGGTATAAGTCACGGTGTTGTTATATTGCCAGCCGTTATAGTCATTGATGTTCTTTGTTCCGTAAGGAGCTCCACTATTAATAGCCTGGCGACTCTGTGCCTGATAGAATACATCATTATTCAGGCGACGTTCACGAAGACCTACAGAACCGCGATAGATGAGATTGTCTAATATTTTAAACTGTACTTCTCCGTTGATTTGTAGACTCTTATTTTCTTTAGTACGTTCTTCTGCCTGAATGGAGATCAATGGGTTTTGCATCTGGTTACCACTGTCTTCATCAGTAATCGGGTCACGTTGGAGGGTTAACAAATCAGAGTCGTTACCATATTTACCAATAACAGGACGATATTGGAGGATATGCTGCATACGGCTGAAATATCCGGATTCGTTCAGAGAACCCAATCCTTCAGAAGTTTCGTTGCTGTAGTTAGCATTGAAGGTGACTTTTAACCGCTTGTTGACATCCTGTGTAAATTTAGCACGGATATTGGTACGGGCAAAACCACTTCCCTTCATAATTCCATCATCACTGGTACGTGCTATTGAAATGTTGTAACTGGAAGTCTTGGTTCCTCCACTGATACTTACTTTGTGGTTTTGAGAAATAGGGCTGTTACTGCCGAATACTTCATCCTGCCAGTCTATACCTGCACGATTGCCATAAACACTTGGAATATTTTGATAAGCTGCATACATCTGATCCAAAATGGTACCCCCGTTTTCATCATAAGGGTCTGCATAATATTTCAGATAAGTTTGTTTGTCGGAGTCTGCACCGATCATTGCACGTTCATATTCCAATTTTGCGAATTGTTCTGTGCTGAGAAGGTCAATTCTCTTTGTCAGTTTCTTGAAACCTACATACATGTCATAGCTAACGGTCGCTTTGCCTTCTTTACCGGATTTTGTTGTAATAAGGATTACACCGTTTGCTCCTGCAGAACCATAAATGGCTGTTGATGATGCATCTTTCAATACATCAATAGATTCAATATCACTCGGATCGAGTCCGTTCATGCCATTCTCACTTTGGAAACCATCTATAATATATAGAGGTTCATTACTCTGTGTGATTGACATTCCACCACGTACACGTACTGAAATTTCTGCATCGGGGGAACCTTGAGATTGAATTACCTGCACACCGGCTATTTTACCAGCTAATGCCTGTGTTACACTGGAAACCGGTATTTTACTTAATTCACCTCCCTGAACGGAAGAAACGGAACCAGTTAAATCGCGACGCTTAGTGGTAGCATAACCAATTGCTACAACTTCGTCCAGTTGAATAGAGTTGGGGACTAGAGTCACATTGATCTGGCTACGACCGTTGACCGGAATTTCTTGTGTATCCATACCTATATAGGTAAATACCAGTACGTCTTTTGCTGCGTTATTTACCTTTAATGAGTATTTCCCATCGATATCAGTGATGGTACCTGTGCCGGTGGCACCTTTTATAACTACATTGGCACCAATTACTTCAAATCCGTCACTGTCTATTACTTTACCTGTAACAGTAAGGCTCTGTGCCTGTATGTTAAGGCCGACAAATAGAAAAATTGCCGTGAAAAGGAATTTTTGAAAATTTTCCATAACAATTAAATAAAGGTTGTACTTTGAATTTTTATTCTGTCCAAAAATATTGCAAATCTCTAAAACGATTAATTCCTATTGTCTTTAGTTTATTTAAAAATCGCTTTATGTCTTTCACTTTTGTTCATAACTCTTTCATTTATGTCTAAAAAATGTGCTAAGAGCTTAAACTATTCTATTTTTATATAGATTTGGTGATAGATATTCTGTAGATAATCACCGTTTTTTTTCTCTTTTTGTGGTATGTTTTTTAACGTGTTCGATATGAGATTGATTCAGATATCCATCGTTTTTTCGTGTATAGAGGGATTAGCTTGGTTGGTGAGTAAAAATACCTCTTCCTCTCTCTACATTTTATGAACAGGCTGATTGAGTTTTATGTGAGGAGAACGTGTGCCAAATTGTAGTATACAGAGGAAAATCTTACTTTATCACAAAGCTACTGATTTGATACGTTCCACACATTGTTTTTTTGTTGCATTAACATTGTTAACGTCGCTTTTTTAACAAGATGAGGTTTATATGCAGATTGTACACTTTAATACCTCAATATTGTACAATCTTGCCATGCAAAAGTGTACAATATTGAGGTATTAAAGTGTACAATCTTATATTTCTTAAAAATAGAGCTTGCTAGTCTTTGATTATCATTGATTTATGATTCGTAAACGTACTGTGCTCTATACTGAATTTCACTTTGTGTGAATGTCTGTAATTGTTCTTTTCGCAACCAAATATTCAAGCAATGATTGCCAAGTACAAAAAAACTTATGCCAGACTTCCTATTTCATCCAGATTCTTTTGGATGTCTTCATCACTGAGTGAGTAATTCACCAAGTCTCCTGCCAGGAACTTATCGTATGAGGGCATATCGATAAGTCCGTGACCGGAAAGGTTGAACAGAATAACTTTCTCTTCACCTGTCTCTTTACATTTGTTTGCTTCACGGATAGCAGCAGCGATAGCGTGACAAGATTCCGGGGCAGGAATAATACCTTCGACTTGTGCAAATAAGCAACCGGCTTCAAAAGATTCTAGCTGCTTGATGTCTACTGCTTCCATCAGTCCGTCTTTCAACAATTGAGAAACAATAACGCCTGCACCATGATAACGAAGACCACCGGCATGAATGTTGGCTGGAGCGAAGTTGTGTCCTAATGTAAACATGGGAAGCAACGGGGTATATCCGGCTTCGTCTCCAAAATCATACTGAAATTTACCACGTGTCAGTTTGGGACAGGAAGCTGGCTCGGCTGCAATAAAACGGGTTTTTTTACCGTCTAGAATGTTGTGACGCATGAAAGGGAAAGCGATACCTCCAAAGTTTGAACCGCCTCCAAAGCAAGCAATCACCATATCGGGATATTCTCCTGCCATCTCCATCTGTTTTTCGGCTTCCAGTCCGATGATTGTTTGATGAAGTGTAACATGGCTAAGTACAGAGCCGAGGGTATATTTACAGTTCGGAGTGGTACGGGCAAGCTCGATAGCTTCGGAAATGGCTGTACCCAATGAACCCTGATAATTGGGATGGGCGGTCAGTATATCTTTTCCGGCACGGGTAGACATAGAAGGAGAGGGAGTGACCTGTGCTCCGAAGGTTTGCATGATACTACGACGATAGGGCTTCTGTTCATAACTGATTTTCACCTGATAAACGGCAGCTTCCAGCCCGAAAAGCCGGGCAGCATAAGCAAGAGAAGCTCCCCATTGTCCTGCACCTGTTTCCGTGGTTACATTGGTTACTCCTTCCTGTTTGCAATAGTAAGCTTGCGGGATAGCAGAGTTTAATTTGTGTGAACCCATTGGGCTGACACTTTCATTCTTAAAATAGATATGTGCCGGAGTTCCCAGAGCTTTTTCCAGTCCATAAGCACGTACCAGCGGAGTACTACGGTAGTATTTATACATTTCGCGTACCTCTTCGGGGATCTCGATCCAGGCATCAGTCTGGTTCAACTCCTGACGTGAGAGTTCTTCTGCAAATATGGGAAAAAGGTCTTCTGCTTTTAAAGGTTGCTTTGTACCGGGGTGTAAAGGAGGCATCGGCTTGTTTGCCATGTCAGCCTGAATATTGTACCAATAGTGTGGAATTTCTTCTTCGGGTAGTAGGTACCTCTTTGTCTTGTTACTCATGATATTGTAAATTTTAATATTTTGATTGCCAAAAATAGGTATAATTTTTAATACAACGATTAAATAGTCAACAAAGAATCGAATTTGTTGTTATTTTAATTAAGTTTGCACCTTCACACATTGACACATTATTTATCATGAAAATTTATCATAAAATATTGTTGTATCAGAATAAGTTACTACAGCCTTATGTTCGTGTTTTGCTCAGGCTAATAGCTGCTTTTACTTATGTAGCCTCATTACTATTGATAGTAGGAGTAGTTTATGAACATGGGTTTCCACTTTCAAGTGTGGATGTGGAGCATCTTAAAATATTATATAAGGCTGTCTGGATTATCTTTTTGATAGATGTGACCTTGCACTTCCTGTTGGAATACAGAGATACAAAAAAGAATTATCGTAAACTGGCGTGGGTGTTGAGTGGCTTACTTTATCTGACACTCATTCCCGTTATTTTCCATCAACCTGAGGAGAGTGGGGCGATTCTTCATTTTTGGGAATTCCTGAACAGTAAGTTTTATCATGTAACCCTTTTATTACTTTTTTCTTTTCTGAATTTGTCTAATGGTCTGGTACGGCTCTTAGGACGCAGGACGAATCCTTCATTAATTCTGGCGGTGAGTTTTCTGGTGATTATACTGATAGGTACGGGATTGTTATTACTGCCACGTTGTACGGTAGAGGGAATATCTATTTCGTGGGTGGATGCATTGTTTACTTCAACAAGTGCAGTGTGTGTGACAGGTCTTGTGCCGGTGGATGTATCTGCTACTTTTACCCCCTTGGGACTTACGGTGATTATTCTGTTGATACAGGTCGGTGGATTGGGAGTAATGACATTGACCAGTTTCTTTGCTATGTTTTTCATGGGAAATACTTCGTTGTATAATCAATTGGTGGTACGTGATATGGTGAGTTCTAATTCATTGGGTTCATTACTATCCACACTGTTGTATATATTGGGTTTTACGTTAGTGATAGAGGGTATGGGAATGCTGTCTATCTGGCTGGGCATTCATGGTACATTGGGGATGGACCTGCAGGAAGAGTTGGCTTTCTCTGCTTTTCATTCCATCTCGGCATTTTGTAATGCCGGATTCTCTACCCTTCCGGGTAATCTGGGTAATCCGATGGTGATGACCGGGCATAACTCTCTGTATATTTCTGTTTCTTTATTGATTATTTTGGGTGGTATTGGGTTTCCTATCCTGGTGAATTTTAAAGATATTGTGCTTTACCATTTGCACCGTTTCTGGAAGTTTGTGCGTACACTTAAACTGGATAAACATAGAGTACAGCATCTTTATAATCTGAATACGAAAATTGTATTGATTATGACTTTCCTGCTTCTCGTATTGGGTACACTCGCCATTGCCGCCTTTGAATGGAATGGCTCTTTTGCCGGTATGTCTGTAGCGGATAAGTGGACACAGGCATTTTTCAATGCTACCTGTCCGCGAACGGCAGGGTTCAGCAGTGTGGATCTGACAAGCCTGAGTATACAGAGCATATTGATTTATATTTTGCTGATGTGGATAGGTGGTGCAGCACAATCTACGGCAGGTGGAGTCAAAGTCAATGCTTTTGCCGTTGTAGTGATGAATCTTATGGCAGTGCTGCGTGGTACAGATCGTGTAGAAGTTTTTGGGCGTCAGCTTTCACATGATTCGATCCGTCGTTCTAATGCAACGGTAGTTATGTCTCTTGGGGTGTTGTTTCTGTTTGTATTTATATTGAGCATACTGGAACCTAAAATGTCGATTATGACACTAACGTTTGAGTGTGTATCGGCATTGAGCACAGTAGGATCGAGTCTGAATGCCACGCCCTTACTTCGGGATGAGAGTAAGTTATTGGTGGCTTTGTTGATGTTTGTAGGTCGCGTAGGATTAATAACACTAATGCTGGGCATTGTGAGACAAAAGAAAAATACGAAATATCGTTATCCGAATGATAACATAATAATAAATTGAATAATATGTCAATTGGCACATTATTCAATCGGTACATTAAAAAAATATTGATATGAAATACATTATTATTGGTCTGGGAAATTATGGGCATGTGTTGGCAGAAGAGCTTTCTGTATTAGGGCATGAAGTGATAGGTGCGGATATCAGTGAAAGCAGGGTAGATAGTATTAAAGATAAGGTAGCTACTGCTTTTGTAATTGATGCAACAGATGAGTTATCGTTAGCAGTACTTCCGCTCAATAGTGTGGATATTGTGATAGTGGCAATCGGAGAGAATTTCGGTGCTTCCATTCGTGTAGTAGCGTTGCTAAAGCAAAAGAAGGTGCAACATATCTATGCGCGTGCTATTGATGCGGTACACTGTTCGGTATTGGAAGCTTTTAATCTGGAAAAAATACTGACTCCGGAAGAAGATGCAGCGCGTAGTCTGGTACAATTGCTGGATTTTGGAACTAATATGGAAGCATTCCGGGTGGATTCAGAATATTATGTGGTGAAGTTCTCTGTGCCGGAGAAATTTATCGGATATTTTGTCAATGAACTTAATCTGGATGAGGAGTTTCATCTAAAGTTGATAGGGTTGAAACGAGCAAATCGGATAGAGAATTGCTTAGGGATTTCACTGACGGAACACAGCATAGTAAATGAGCTTCCTGAAAATGATAAGATACAGGAAGGAGATGAATTGGTGTGTTATGGTAAATACAGAGACTTCCAGAAGTTCTGGAAGGCATTATAACATAAAAGTTAATAATGGGCATTGTCTGCCACGTAGCTTTCTTCTGTGTATAAAACGTTATAAAGTCCAGACTTAGGTTTTATTATACTCTAAAAAATATTCCTTGTTATTTTCGTTTTCAGAAAATAGCAAGGAATGTATATTTTAAGTGAGTTATTATTTATCTGTTAGCTTTCAAAGCTTCTTCCAGATCGATACCCAGTGCTTTGGCAACGCCTGCTCCATATGCTGGGTCTGCTTTATAGCAATTACGTACGTGACGTTGTTTAATGAAGAGTTCGGAATCTCCCATGGCACGCGCTGTGTTTTCAAACAGTAGCTGTTGCTCATCTGCCGGCATTAGTCGGAAGAGATCGCCTGGTTGGCTGTAATAATCGTCATCATACTCCCGTTCATTATAATTATAAATATCACCATGAACCTTCAAAGGTGGTTCTTTCTTTTCAGGCGAGTCTTTCCATTCGCCATAACTGTTGGGTTCATATCCTTTGGTAGCGCCATAATTACCGTCTACACGCATAGAGCCATCGCGATGATAGGAATGGAACGGACAGCGAGGTTTGTTAACCGGTATCTGTTCCGAATTAACGCCCAGGCGATAACGCTGTGCATCTCCGTAGGAGAACAAACGGCCTTGTAGCATTTTGTCGGGAGAGAATCCAATACCTTCTACAATGTTTATCGGATTGAAGGCAGCTTGCTCTACTTCTGCAAAATAGTTCTCAGGATTACGGTTCAGTTCAAGAATGCCTACGTCTTGTAGCGGAAAGTCTTTGTGTGGCCATACTTTAGTCAGGTCAAATGGGTTGATGCGGTAATTGTCTGCTTCTTCTTCCGTCATCACTTGAATCTGGAACAGCCATTTTGGATAATCACCTTTTTCAATACTTTCGAATAAATCGCGTTGGTGTGATTCACGGTCTTTGGCAACAATGGCTTCAGCTTCCTGGTCAGTCAGATTCTTGATACCTTGCAGGGTACGCAGATGGAATTTTACCCAGATACGCTCGTTTGCGGCGTTATAGAAACTATAGGTATGGCTGCCGAATCCATGCATATGACGGTAGGAATAAGGAATGCCACGCGGGCTCATAGTGATGGTTACCTGGTGTAATGCTTCGGGTAGCAGTGTCCAGAAATCCCAATTACTGTTAGGGCTACGCATGTTTGTTTTTGGATCTCGTTTGATGGCATGATTGAGGTCAGGAAACTTCAGAGGATCACGTAAAAAGAATACCGGGGTATTGTTTCCTACCAGGTCCCAGTTACCTTCTTCCGTATAAAATTTCATGGCAAAACCACGAATATCACGTTCTGCATCGGCAGCTCCGCGTTCACCGGCTACGGTAGAGAAGCGGACAAAACACTCTGTTTTCTTTCCTATTTCGCTGAATATGGCCGCACGGGTATACTTTGTAATGTCATGCGTTACAGTAAATGTTCCGTAAGCTCCGGAACCTTTGGCATGCATACGTCTTTCAGGGATTACTTCCCGGTCAAAATGAGCGAGTTTTTCAATTAACCATGGATCTTGCAAGGTGATAGGGCCACGAGGACCTACTGTCTGTGAATTCTGATTGTCGGCAACAGGGCGGCCGTTGGCAGCTGTAAGTTTTTTTTCTTCCATAAATGTGTAGTTTGTGAGAGTTTATAAATATATAACAAAGATAGGGGAGATTTGCTCACTTGTCAAACAGATATTTTCTATGAGAAAATAGAAAAAAACGATAAGGTTTGTAAAGATGCAGAGGAATCGTTTATTAATTGTTAAAAAAGTGAGAACAGACTAAACTTATTGGGTTTCAGTGAGTCGTATATTCAGTTGCAACAAAAAAACTGATAATTAATCAACTTAAAAGCAAAGGTTAGTATGAAAAGAATAGTATTTTTAATGGTTACCCTCTTTCTGATGGGTAGTGTAGTGATGGCACAGGGACAACGGGGCGAACATAAGAAAATGACTCCGAAAGAACGTGCGGAACAAATGACAGAACGTATGGTTAAGGAATACTCTTTGAACGATACGCAGAAGAAACAATTGTTTGAAGTAAATCTTGCACAGTGTGAGAAGATGGGAGATCGTGCTTCGATGCGTCCGCAGAGAGATGGAAAGAAAGCACCTGAAATGACGAAAGAAGAACGTGAAAAGATGCGTGCAGAGATGAAAGCTAACAGTGAGGCTTACAATGCGCAGCTGCAAAAGATAATGACTAAAGATCAATATGCTTCTTATACCAAGAAGCAGGCTGAACGTGAACAGCGGATGAAGGATGGACGCAGACAGAAGAAGTAGTTTAACTTTCAACCTTGAATTCTTGTGTATATCCGGCTCTTTTTGTTCCTTTGTCGTCATAAATTAAAGAACGGATTAAAGATGAAGAGATTCATATATTTGTTTATTCTGTCACTGTTAGCAGGGTTAACTGCTTGTGGCGGTGGAAGTAAGAAAACGGATGAAGGTTCATTGATCCTCATGCAGGATAGTGTAGATAGCCGGGGATTGCAGCGTATGCAGGTATCGAAAGCCGAAGTGGATATTAAATTTAAGGGGAAGGATTACCACTCTTTTATTTCTCGTACTCCTGATGAGGACCTGCCGCTTGTGAAGAATGAGATGGGGAATACTTTTGTTGACAACAAGATTCAGCTCCGTTTGACCCGTGGCAATGAGCAGGTCTTTAATATGACTTTTACAAAGAAGAACTTTTCTTCTATTGTAAGTGATGATTTCTTGTCGAAATCTATTCTTGAGGGGATGGTGTATAATAAGACTACACCTCAAGGTATTGTCTATGCGGCCAGTGTGTGTTATCCGCAGACAGACTTGTATGTTCCTATCTCTATAACGATTACTGCCGATGGTAAGATGACAATGGAAAAGGAGGAGTTGCTGGAGGAAATATATGAAGAAGACAGTATTTAAACTCTCTGATATGTTTTGACAGCATATTTACACAAATATGATAATTTTTAAAACAATTGAAAGGTAGCCCTGTGGCTACCTTTTGTACTTTAGCGGAGTCAATAAATTTTATAAATATGATGAACACACAACTTTATTTATGCTCCGCAGCTTTGCTGCTGACTGCTGCTCAGACCAAAGCAGCCGATAAGCAAAAAGAACGGCCAAATATTCTTTGGCTTACTTTTGAAGACACGAGCTCTTATGAGTTTGGTTGTTATGGAAATGCGCAAGTACATACGCCCAATGTAGACGGACTGGCTTCTAAAGGGATACAGTTTATGAATGCATGGTCGGTGGCACCACAAAGTTCTGCTGCACGTTCTTCGCTTATTACCGGATGTTATTCCAGCACATATGGTATGGATGTTCACCCGGTACCCTATGATACTCCGGAGAATATCTTTTTCCCACAATGGTTGAGGGATGCCGGTTATTATTGTACGAATAATAGCAAGACACACTATAACTCGACTACAGATAATAAGATCTGTTGGGATGAATGCACAAAAACGGCTTCTTATAACAGTCCTAAACGTGAAAAAGACCAACCTTTCTTTGCAGTATACAATACGGTTACCTCTCATATGGGGCGTGTACGTACCTTTCATATGGATGGGCGTCGTGATTATACAAAGGAAGGTATTTATCCTGATAAACTGATCCTCCCGCCTCATGTGCCCGATCTTCCGGAAGTACGTTCTGACTATGCCGGACATTTGGAGGCTGCTCAGGATGTGGATACATGGGTCGGCTTTTTCCTCAAGGATCTGAAGGAACACGGTTTGGAAGATAATACCATCATCTTTGTATTCAGTGATCATGGAGGTTGTCTGCCTCGTGGCAAAGGATATTTATATGAGACAGGTTTACGGGTTCCGTTGGTTGCTTATTTCCCCGAGAAATGGAAACATCTGGCTCCGGCAACAGCGGGAACAAAAGATAGTACGCTGATTAGTTTTGTGGACCTAGGACCTACTGTTCTGAGTCTGGCAGGTGTGAAGCCTCCTAAATATATGCAGGGAAAGGCACTGATGGGAAAATATGCTTCTAAGGAGAAGACTACGATGCAATTTGCGTTGGCTGCCAATCAGTTGCATCATTTTATGCCGGTACGTGCAGCTATGGACGGACGTTATAAGTATATCCGCAGTTATATACCTTACCGCCAGTTTGCATTACGTAATTATTATCAGTGGGGTATGCCTTCCAATAAAGCTTGGGATAAATGGGTAATGGGTGGCCATAATACGAATCCTGACTGGAAGCAGACGTTTGAACATCATCCGGCAGAGATGTTATTCGATTTGGAAAATGATCCGTTTGAATTGAATGATCTGGCTGCCAAACCGGAATATCGGGAGGTACTGCTTCGTTTTCGTAAGGGAATGTCCGATCATATTCGTGAGACAAAGGATCTAGGATTCTTTATTCCTACTTCCCGTGAGAATGTAGTCTTATATGATAAGGTACGTAAGGAGAAATATCCGTTGAATGACTTATATGCTTTGGTGGAATTGGCAGGTGTAGCAACTGCTGCTGATGTGCCGGTATTTGAAAAAGCACTGGCCAGTGCATATCCCGAAATGCGTTATTGGGCTGCCGTAGGCTTGGCTCAGTTAGGTATAAAAGGAGAGTTGAAAACTTGTCCGGCTGCGTTACTTGCACTATTGGATGATAAAGATGCTTATATAGCTTGTGAGGCTGCCTATGCTGTTTCTTATCTGGGTGAGACAGAAAAAGGGGTAAAACGTCTGAATTATCCGCAGAATGAAGCGGATAGAAAGATAGGATATTCATTGTTGGAGTGCCTGTCTTTGGATAAGGCGATGCAACCTGCGGTACGGGTACATTTGGCCGATTTGAAAGAGAAAGCTGAAAAACTTCCTCGTAAGGCAAATGAAGATGCCGGATTGATGGCACGTGGTATTCTTGTAAATCTGGGAGAGATGGATATAAAAGATTTGCATGGTCCGGAAACATACGAAATGGGATTACAACTGAATCATGGTCGCAGACCAATGGTGCCACTTCCTAATTGATAAGAATGTAAATTTTCAATAAGTAAATAATATATGAACAAAATTGTTTTTTCTTTTTCTCTGCTGGTTGTAAGTACAGCGATGCTTACTGCTCAAAATGCAAAGCTGATTCCTTTGACGGAACGTGTGAATGTACAGGCTGATTCAGCACGTATCAATCAGGTTATTGATGGTTGTTGGGTAGCTGTTGGTACAGACAAACCACATTCCATTCAACGGGATTATACCATTCCTTTTAATGGAAAGCCCTCTTATCGTTTTGAGCTTAAAACGGAGGACAATACTTTGGAAGGATATGCTAAAGGTGAGACTAAGGGCCGTGCGGAGTTTTCTTATTGTTATGCTACATCTGCTGATTTTAAAGGACAACCTGCAAGTGTTTATGAAAATGCGCAGAAGACCAAAACCGTTTATCATCATGGAAAAGGTATATGTCCGCAAGGTGCTTCACGTGATTATGAGTTTTCAGTTTATATTCCCTCCGCATTGAACAGAGATGTATCTACTATCTTTGCTCAATGGCACGGAATGCCGGACCGTACTTTGGTTTCTACTCCTGATGGCGAAGTGAAGAAGCTTACTACAGAGGAGTTTTTGGAGCTGTATGACCGGATGATCTTTAAGAAAAATGTAGCACATGATAAGGTGCCGGTACTTGACAAACAAGGTAATCCGAAAAAGGATAAAGATGGTAACGTTGTTTATAAAGCAGGCAAGGCCAATGGTTGGTTAGTAGAACAAGGTGGCTATCCTCCACTTGCTTTCGGATTTTCCGGAGGATACTTTTATATAAAAGCGAACTCTGATCGTAAATGGCTTACTGATAAAACGGATCGTTGTAATGCCAGCGCTGAGAAATCTCAGATAATGAAGCCCGTCACTTCCAAATACAAAGCATCTACTATTGCCTATAAAATGCCGTTTGCAGAGTTTCCTAAAGACTGCTGGATTACATTCCGCATACATATTGACTGGACTGTTTATGGTAAAGAAACCGAAACGATTGTAAAACCCGGTATGCTGGATGTACAGATGAGTTATACGGAAAAAGGCAAACAGATAAATCGTCATATTGTGGATAATGAAGAAATTCTTATTGGCCGTAATGATGAGGATGGGTATTACTTTAAATTTGGAATTTATCGTGTAGGAAATAGTACTATACCCGTGTGCTATAATCTTGCCGGTTATTCAGAGAATTGATACAAGCATTATAATTTTTAGAGTGCAGATTAACACAGAGGGTCGCAGATTTAATTTAAATTTTGTGATCCCTGTGTTAATCTGCATTTTAGTGATAGGACAATTAACTTTTACTATATCTTCATTTTTGTTTTCAGGAATCATACGTTAAAGAATTCAAAAACAATAGTTGTATTCCATTATTCCCAAATCTTTCCAGAATCTCTATCGTTATTTGCATTATCAAGTGATAGAAAACTATATTACTAACATTAAAAAAATAACGATTATGAAAAAGATTTGGTCTCTTCTTGTGATGGCGATTGTAGCTGTTCAATTTGCTTTTGCAGGTGATGTTATTACTAAAGATATTAACCAGTTGCCACTTGCGGCACGTAATTTCATTAATCAGCACTTTACCAGTCCTCAGGTTTCGCACATTAAGATTGATAGTGAAATAATGTCGAAGAAGTATGAGGTACAACTGACAGATGGTACAGAAATAGATTTTGATTCTAAAGGTAATTGGACTGAAGTAGATGCCGGAAAAAAGAAGTTACCTGCAACAATTATTCCCTCTTTTGTGAATGATTATCTGAAGATGAATAATTTCACCAATGAGTTCGTTACCAAAATAGAGCGTGACCGTAAAGGGTATGAGGTAGAGTTGAATACTGATATATCTTTTAAGTTCGATAAGCAAGGTAAATTTCGTAAAGCAGATCATTAATCACTGTTAATAATCTAACCTCAAAGGACTTTAACTATGATAAAAATAAAATTTAGTATTTTGGCTGTCATGTTGATGACAGCCTTATTCTCCTTTAGCTCTTGTAGTGACGATGATGATACTTATTTACCTCCCAATCAGGCTATCATAAATGCATTGAACCAGCTTTATCCCGGTGTGAAAAACATAGAATGGGAGCAGAAAGGTGTTTATTATGTGGCGGATTGTTGGGTAGGAAATGACGAACTCGATGTGTGGTTTGATGCCAATGCCAATTGGATTATGACAGAAATGGATATCTTTTTCGAGAATCTGCCAGTTGCTGTCAGTACTGCGTATCAGGAAGGAAATTACGCCAATTGGGTAATTGATGATTTGACGAAGCTGACTTTCCCGCAAAAGCCGGAAGAATTTGTCTTTGAAGTACAACAGGGAGGGCAGGAACGAGCTTTGTATTATTCAGAATATGGAGGCCTTCTTCGTGAAAAAGACATCTCTGATACAGATAATACCCACTGGCCGGACATTAGTTGACAATTGACAGTTGACAATTGATCGTTGACAGTTAGCTGTGCTATATGCTGCATAGCCACTGTCAATTGTCCACTGTCAATTGTCAACTAAATAACTACATTTGCTTGTAATCTTTTGCCAGCCCTCCTTCGCTTGTTTCTTTATACAGAGAAGGCAGGTCATGTCCTGTTTGTTTCATCACTTGTACAACTTTATCGAAGGAGACACGATGCATTCCGTCTGTGAATGAAGAATATAGATTTGCATCCAACGCACGTGCCGCAGCATATGCATTACGTTCAATACAGGGAATTTGTACCAATCCGCAAACAGGATCACAAGTCATACCCAGATGATGTTCTAATCCCATTTCAGCTGCGTACTCTATTTGTGCCGGGCTTCCTCCGAATAACTGATTGGATGCAGCTGAGGCCATTGCACATGCTACACCTACTTCCCCTTGACAACCTACTTCCGCTCCTGAGATAGAAGCGTTGAATTTGACAATATTTCCCACTAATCCGGCTGTTGCCAATGCACGCAGGATGCGAATGTCACTGAAATCGCGGCTTTTGTACAGATGATAAAGTACGGCAGGTACTACTCCACAAGAACCACAAGTAGGAGCCGTGACTATTTTCCCTCCGGAAGCATTCTCTTCGCTGACAGCCAATGCGTATGCAAATACCAATCCTCGTGATTGCAAGGATTGTTTGTATCCCGTAGCACGGATATAATAGGTTGAGGCTTTTCTTCTCAGATTCAGCGGACCGGGTAATACACCTTCCTCTTCCAATCCACGGTGAATGGAATCTATCATCGTCTTCCAGACTTCGTTCAGGTAATCCCAGATATCAGAGTCTTCGCATTCTTTGACATATTCCCAATAGCTTCTACCATTGCGTTCACACCATTCCAGAATCTCTGTCATGCTGTTCATGCCGTATACATCCGGACTTTCGATAGAAGAAGTATCGTTGTTCTCTGCCAAAGCTCCGCCACCAACACTATATACGGTCCAGTTTTCTATTAATTTATCATTGACATCGAATGCAGCAAAAGTCATCCCATTGGGGTGGAAAGGGAGGAATACTTTAGGTTGCCATATAATTTCTACGGGAGCTGTAGGTTCCAGCGTATCAATGATGGCAACGTCTGTCATGTGTCCTTTTCCTGTGGCGGCAAGACTTCCGTAGAGGGTTACTTTAAACTTGGCAGCGTCCGGATGGCGTACCACAAACATTTCGGCAGCTTTGCGTGGCCCCATTGTGTGGCTGCTGGAAGGACCTGTACCGATACGGTATAACTCTTTAATAGATTTCATATATAATAAATGTGCTTATTTTCAACTCTTTCAGTACCATCTCTTTTTCCGGAAGAAAGCATATACGATGATACCTATGATTGCCATTAATCCCCAGGCAAAACAGTATCCGTATCGCCAATCCAGTTCGGGCATCACTTTGAAGTTCATACCCCATACGCCTACCAGAAACGTTAATGGTATAAAGATGGTAGAAACGATTGTTAGCCGTTTCATGATGTCATTCATTCTCAAATCATTGTTGGAAATATAGAGGTCTACCAGAGATGAGAGTGTTTCTCTGCATATTTCAATGGTTTGCAGTACAAATTGTAAATGGTCGTTTACATCATTGAAGAAGGCACGGTTCATCTTGTGCATCAGAGTGCTCTCTCCGCGCAGTAGTTTTATGTATTGCTCTTTTAAGGGGAGTATTGATTTTTTCATCAGCATATACTGGCGACGCAGGGACTGAATTTGTACACCAATGTCATTTCCGTCGCTGATGGTCAGTAATTCTTCTTCAAGATCTTCAAGGGCATCATCTATGTCGGATACCATTGAGGTATAATTGCCTATAACACTATTCAAAAGTACACTGAGCAGATAATCGCTTTGTCTGCCTCGTATTTTGAGTACATCATTGCGTAGGGCAGTACTTACATCATCAAAAAAATCAGTTTCTTTTTCAAGGAAAGTAAGTACGTAATTGGTACCCAGAATAATACATACTTGTTGTTGCTCCAGTTCATCCAGATCTTCCTCGTTTTTTTTAGGTGCAGGATAGAAGAGTTTTAAAATCAGTACGATGTAGTTATCGTGTTCTTCTATTTTAGTAGGATGATTGGCATTCAGGATATCTTGTAATACGAGAAAGTTTATTTCGAAATGTTCGCATATTTCACGAACGGTTTCAGTATTCTTCATACCATGTACCTGGAGCCAGTTGATACGTTCACTATTCAGAGAACTGCTGATTTCATGAAAGTCTGCTCCTGAAACCTCCTGCATTTCATTAGCATTGTATGTACAAAGGTGCAGATGGGTAGGCGTCTGGCTCTCACCCGTATAAATTAATTTCTCGCTTAACAGGTTGTTCTTCATGCTTTATTTTTTAGTTTTAGAAAACCATTCCAACAAAAGTAATGATTTTCTATATGAGAACAAGTTGTTTAATACATTTGTTCGCTTTTATGCCAAATCTACAACTGTAATCCCGGCACCTCCAAATTGTACATGTTCATCGGCAAAGTGGCGTACACCTGGCACGGTATCTAAATACTGGCGGATAAGAGAACGAAGTATACCTGTACCAGTACCATGAAGAATACGTATGCGGCTCATACCTACCAATATGGCATCATCTACAAAGTAAGTGACAGCCTGCAAAGCCTCGTCTCCACGCATTCCACGTACGTCAATGTCTTGTTTGAAATTTAGTTTTTTCTCATACATCTGATCGTGTGTCTGGCTACTGACAAAAGTACTCTTTGCCGGTTCCTGCTTCTGTGTTGTGGCATTAGTACGTTCCAGCCTCTCCAGTTTAACGGTTGTTTTGATACTGCCAAAGCCTACCACTGCATTTTTGCCATTTATTTCCAATACCTCTCCAACGCTGGTTTGGCCTTTTAGTTTGACATTATCACCTATAGTGATAGGTATCACTTTAGGAACTTGCTGGGATTGTGTTTTTTCTTCCGAAGTTGCTTTTTGCTTGTCTTTTTTTCGATTCTGCCTTTCTTTTAGCTTCTCCATTTTCCGGGCAATCTTATCTTCCTGTTCTTTGGAAGCAAGTTCGTTTACAGAAGCGCGGAAGTCATTTAATTCCTGGCGCACAAGGCGGGTTTTTTCTTTTTCTGCCTGTGCCTCCTTGATAGTACGTATGGTATTCTCTATTTTCGCATTCGATTCTTGTAGCAATCGTTCGGCTTCTTCTTTTGCCTGGCGGATAATTTCCTTACGGGATTTCTGTAATTCCTCCATCTCGGTCTGATACCGGGCGATTGTTTCCTCCATATGTTTTTCACGCTGGCGGATAGTCTGACGTTTACCTTCCCAATAACGTTTGTCACGAACAATATCCTGGAGATATTTATCCGCATTAATATATTCGCTGCCTACAATTTCTGAAGCATCGGCAATGACATCCTCAGGCAGTCCGATTTTTCTTGCTATTTCTACAGCAAATGAACTTCCCGGGTTACCTATTTGCAGCTGGAAAAGAGCCTGCATGAGATGGCGGTCATAAAGCATGGCACCGTTCACTACTCCTTCATTATCTTCTGCAAAGTGTTTTAGATTCTGATAATGTGTAGTGATAACTCCGAATGTCTTTTTCTGATTGAAACGCTTCAAAACTGCTTCGGCAATAGCTCCACCTATCTGTGGTTCTGTTCCACCTCCGAATTCGTCGATAAGGATAAGGCTGCGTTCATTACAATTCTTCATCATCATTTTCATGTTGGTCAGATGAGATGAGTAGGTACTCAGGTCGTCTTCAATAGATTGTTCGTCACCGATATCAATGAATATGCTGCTGAATATTCCTGCATGGCTACGTTCATGCATGGGGATGAGCATTCCGCATTGCAACATGTATTGCAGTAATCCTACTGTTTTGAGACAGACAGACTTTCCACCGGCATTAGGACCGGAGATGATGAGAATACGCTGTTGCTGATCCAATTCGATGTCGAGGGGCACTACCTTTTTGCCATGCTTGGCGAGGGATAGTTGTAACAATGGGTGTATAGCCATAGTCCAGTCCAGTAACTGCTCATTCTCAAGAGAAGGTTTCAGCGCATGGGTCTGTATGGCGAAATAACTTTTTGCCCGTATAAAGTCAATCTCTGCCAGAAACTCATAAGATTGTAGAATTTCCGGGATAGAAGGACGCAGCATATTGGAAAATTCTGTCAGAATACGGATAATTTCCCGTCGTTCATCTCCCTCCAGTTCACGAATGCGATTGTTGGCTTCTACCACTTCCGCCGGTTCTATAAAGACCGTTTTTCCACTGGCAGATTCATCGTGTACAATACCTTTTATTTTTCTCTTCAATCCGGGTGCAACAGGGATTACGAGGCGACCATCACGCATGGTGGGTGCCACATCTTTATCTACATATCCTTCGGATTGAGCACTGCGTAAAATGCTGTTTAGTGAGCGTGAGATGCTTCCCATCGTACTTGCAAGTTCACGACGAATACGTGCCAGTTCCGTTGAAGCATTGTCCTTTATCTTTCCGTATTTGTTTAGTATACCGTCAATCTTTCCTATTAGCTGGGGAAATACAGCAATATCTCCCGCCAATCGTTTCAGACTGGGGTAGGGGCAATCACTTTCTTCATCCTCTTCATTGCGTTGAAGGAATCGTACGATGTCGCGAATCGTTTCTAACGAACGTCTTAAATCAAACAATTCCTGTTCGTCCAGGTACATTCCTTCTATTCGCACGCGTTTCAGTGACGGGCGTACGTCAAAAAAGAACTGGTCGGGGAAACTGTCTTCTTCCTGTATGATGCGGACAAACTCTGTGACTTGATTTAGCAGTTCCTCCACCTTCTCATGTTGATCGGAGAAACTCATATCTATTACACGTTCCTCGCCCAATGTGCTGAGACATTTTTCTTTCAATAGTTGTCTGATTTGGTCAAATCCTATCTTTTGCTCAAAATTTTGAGGATATATCATTGATATTTACGATTTAGCTATTTACAATTTACGATTGAGATAACTCTCTGTAATTTGAATTACGAGGCAAAAATACGATTATTTCATGAAAAAATCATTAGAATGTTTGCAGATTTAAAAAAGATACGTACCTTTGCACCGCTTTCAAAGGAAAGTGCTTCTGATAAAGAAGTTTTGGAGAGGTGGCAGAGTGGTCGATTGCGGCGGTCTTGAAAACCGTTGTACTGCGAGGTACCCGGGGTTCGAATCCCTGTCTCTCCGCTGAACACTAAAGACAAATGGTGGAAAAGCTAAGACAAGTCCCGTAAAATCAAGGTTTTACGGGACTTTTTTCGTTTTGTCGACAGACAAGAAAAGGACAAGAAAATGCCCCGTTTGGACAAAGTAGTGTTACTAAATCGTTACTGAAAATTGAGCAAAATAAAATAGTAACGATTTTAATGCTAAGTTGCTGATTTGTCGCTCGTTGTCTCTTAGATGTCCGTTCATAAACTAATTGTTAATCGTTCCTTTGCAATGGGAAGTTATAACCCCATTGTTACGGACATAAAAAACAAAGTATATGAGCAAAAGTACATTTAAGATTCTCTTCTACATTAGAAAGAATCAAGTAAACAAGGATGGAACAGTCTGTATTATGGTCAGACTGACGGTAAGTGGTGATGTCACACAATTCAGTTCAAAATTGAATGTGGATCCAAAGGCATGGGACGTGAGACTGGGAAAAGTGGCTGGCAATTCTGTAAAAGCACGTCAATTAAATGATTTGTTGGAAGATATACGTACCTCTCTAAAAAATCACTATCGTGATATTGAAGTACATGAGTCGTTTGTTACAGCGGAGAAAGTGAGAAATGCGTTCTTGGGTTTTACTGCCAAGCAACGGACTCTTTTGGAACTATTTAAGAAGCATAATGAGGATGCACAAAAGCTGGTAGGTATCAGTAAAACGCCTGCAACTATGGCGAAGTATGACCGATGCTATAGAAGGATAGAAGAATTTATGAAAGCAAAGTATAATATCACGGATATTGCTTTGAAGGAAATCAATCATATGTTCATTACAGATTTTGAAACGTATCTGCGTACCGTCAGTTTATGTAATGAGAATACAACCGCGAAATTTATGCAGACTTTCCGAATGATTGTTATTATGGCAAAGAATAACGGCTGGATTTATACTGATCCGTTCATGAATTATAAGATTCGATTGAAACGGGTGGATAGAGGCTATCTGACCGAACAGGAGATACAGAAAATATTGAAGAAAAAGTTCCCAACGAAACGTTTGGAACAGGTGCGGGATGTATTTATTTTTTCTTGTTTTACTGGGCTCAGTTACATTGATATAAAGACGCTGAAAGCAAGTGAAATCTGTACCTCGTTTGATGGTAAGCTATGGATTATGAGGCATCGCCAAAAAACAGATACCCCGGTGAATGTTCCACTTCTGAAAATTCCATTGGCTATACTGAAGAAGTATGATGGACAATTACCTAAAGGTGAATTATTGCCCGTATTAAGTAATCAAAAGTTAAATTCTTATCTGAAAGAGATTGCTGATTTGTGCGGAATTAATAAAAATATTACTTTTCACCTCGCGAGACACAATGAATATTCTTACTATCTTAAAATGAACAAGTTACAAAGATTTATCAGCCAACAGGTAACGATTTAGAAACGAGCGAGTGGCTTCCATTTGCTTCATTTTGCACAATCACAAAGAACGTTTATATGACTACAAAAGTAGCATAAAAACAAATATAAGCCAAATTCCAGCGACTGTTTTTCTATCATTTTTCTTTTTCCCCAACCCATTCAGTGGTATAAAAGCCCGTGCTTTCGGCTGAAAACCATTATCTCCACAAGTTCCAATAACCATTTTCAGCCTATGGCATAGTCTAAAGAAATATCCCGTCTGCAAGCAGATGCAAGCATCACATTGACAGACGGGACACTTCTTTTATACGGCTATGCGAGTGGTAGCTTTTATGATTGTCCACCCACCCCAATATCCTACGGAGTTTTACGATGAAAACCTTTCAGGGGACAATACCCTTTTGCTGTTTTTGAAAAATTCTTTTTACGAAAGCCGCTTTTGTTCCAGCGCACCTTCTTTTTATTCTTTTGGGGAATAGCAAGCTATTTTGATTTACGGGAATAGCTTGCACCAATCTTGTTTTTGTGATTTCTCTTCCTGCTTTCATTTGCCATCACTCCGTTTTATGCTTGAAGTTAAAAAGTTGTCTGCAAGCAACCAACTTGTTGCGCGGGCAAAGATAAGGCAGGGTTTTACGGGCGTACCAAATTTTTTATGTCACAATCTCCACACCTCCTTCGTCGGGTAGTATTCTGCCCAAAAAATTTGGTTCTGTAAAACTCTCTGCCTTGAAGAAGCCCACGAAACAAGTCAGTTGCAACAACTCATTAACGCATAAAAAAAAAGTCGTGATTATGAAAGCAAGAAAAGAAAATACATTTAGAAACAATATCGTTGCTGCGAATCTATTCCCGCATAAATTATTGGAAATGGCGGCTCGGATAGGGATGGCAGTTGTGAAAATGGCGGTGGGCGTTATCCTTTGGGCAGGTTATTTCGTCCTCTCGCTGGTGGCAAACATCGCAGGTGGCATCATTCAGCTTGCAGTCGGCTGTATCATCGCTTTGGCTTCGGTGGCTGCCTTCTTCGGTTTAATCATTTGGTTACTCACCCTTTAATACAATACGTTTATGACAGCAGACAACATCCATTCAGTAGCGTTCACAGGACACAGGAAAGAGCGCATCCTACAAGAAAGTGGCAACAATCCGTGTATTCTCGGACAAGTACAACTTGCTATCATAGAGCAGGTGGAAACATTGTATAAACAGGGATGCAGGACTTTTTATAACGGCATGGCGGAAGGCTTCGACCTGTTGGCAGCATCCGCAGTAATCGCTTGCAGATGGAAATACAACGACATCCGTTTGATAGCCGTTGTTCCGTTCCGTAACCAATCGGCAAGATATGAACCGTTGGATAAGATACAGTATCGGACATTGCTCGGTCAAGCGGACGAAATAATCGTACTTTCCGAATACTATTTCAGAGGTTGTTTCCACCGCAGGAACGACTATCTAATCAATAAAGCCGATACAGTGGTAGCCTATCACGATGGCATATTCAAAGGAGGGACTTTCTACACCATCAAGAAAGCGCAGCAAGCTAATAAAACAATTATCAACCTATTCACAAAGTCAGCCTTATGAAACGATACAGCAAGACAGTAGCACAGCAATGCAGATATTACGAAGTCGGGAACATCTACGAATACATGGTAGAAACCTATCTGAACGGCAATATCAACCAGTTACGGGAACTTTACAAGGAGTTGTGTACAGAAGCACGGAAAGAGTTTATCTCATACTGTTTCAGCGAAGTAAATCCGCAATACCTCATGGCGATAATTCAGACAACCATTTAACAACCTTTTAAAATTACATTCACTATGGAAATGAATACAAGCATGGAAAAGATACCCACATGGAGCCTGTGTTACATCATCAACGGTGATGCAACGGGACTGACGGACGGAGAAATCCGAATGATAGATAATTGGCTCAATGATTGGCAGGTGCAAACCGTTTCACCCATTACGGACGGGGAAGGAAATGCACAGCCTTATTTCTTGCATTGCCCCCTTTTCGGTTTACCTGCCGATGTGGAGGACTGCAATATAATTTTCACGAATGACAACCCCTCTAAAATTTGACATCATGGACGCAACACCCCATTTTAAAAGAACGATACAGGCATATTTGGCACAACGGGCAATGGAAGATGAACTGTTTGCCGTGACCTATAAAAAGCCAAATAAAAACATCAACGATTGTTGTACCTATATTTTGAACGAAGTACAGAAAAGCGGTTGCAACGGTCTTACCGACGGGGAGGTCTATTCGATGGCGGTTCATTATTATTCAAAGTAGATTAAAATCAAAACTATGCGTCTCAAGTTGTTATAATATGTTACATACCAGCAATGTCATCTCTTCTTTTGATAATTTACTTTTGATAATTTTGTAAACTTGGTCTATCTTCTAATTAAAAATACAGAAAGATGGAAACAAAATTATTTTTAGATTTAATCCATGAGTGCGTGGTACTCATGAGAGATGTTGGGTATACTGAAAAGACCATAGAGACATATCTGTCTATATGGAACAAAAAAGTGAAACCCTTCATGGAAGCGAAGGGTTGGGAATACTATACCAAACAAGTCGGAGACGAATACCTTTCAGACCTTCTGGAAGATGTGATGCAAACATATAGCCGTTTGCGCAGAAGTATCACAATCCTCAATGCTGTTCTTGAAACCGGCAGGATTAAACGCTATGTTCCACAAAAGCAATCTTTTGACATGAGCGGAGAACTTGGAAGAATCATGTTGAATTTTCTGTCCTACAAACGTGAGAACAGAGCAACGGATAGTACTTTATACGTCTATGAACGGATGCTCGGCAGATTCTTAACATTTTTGAGATTAAAAGGCATAGAGACAATGTCTGCCCTAGCAGAACATAATCTTTTAGAATTTGTAGATTCAGCGCAGATAAACAAATCCCAGCGTGTAAGCGTGCTTAAAGGACTGTGTTATTACTTGGTTGAACAAAAATTAGTGCCTCGACATTTTGATACCTTAATCAAGGGATTCAGATTCCCTGAGAGGGAGAAACTCCCATCAGTTTATACGGAAGAAGAAATTTCACAGATTGGCAAGTCCATAAACAGGAATGAGTTTGGAGGTAAGCGATTGTATGCGATATTCATGCTGGCATCCCGACTGGGGTTACGCTCTTCAGACATCAGAAATATTAAATTTGAGGATATTGATTGGGATAAGAATTGTATTACCCTTATCCAACAAAAGACAAAACGAAAGATAGAGTTGCCACTTATTGCCGATGTGGGTAATGCAATCGTGGACTACCTTAAAAATGAGAGAGAAACAGGAAAAAATAACTTCTTGTTTATCACTTTCAAACCACCGTTTGAGCAGATCTCAAGAGATACCATTTATAATGGTATTCAAACGGTTATACGCAAATCACAAGTGCGCGTCGAGAAGCGACACCATGGAATACATTCCATGCGACACTCTCTAGCCTCCGAATTGCTGAGATGCGAGCAGTCACTACCTGTAATATCAGGCATCTTGGGTCATACTTCATCTCGTTCAACTATGAATTATCTCAGGGTTGACCTTGAAGGCATGAAACGATGCTTATTAGAAGTTCCACAAGTTCCAGATTCATTCTATATGCAGAAAGGAGGCATTTTCTATGAGTAACCGACCTTATTACGAGCCGAAACTCGTCAGTATCCTTGCCCCACTGATGTATGAATTCATCAAGATGCTTCAAATCAAAGGTATACATCCATACCATTATGTCACTATTTTCAAGGAGATTGATAGTATGCACGAAACAAAGGAATTAGATTCTCCTGTTATTACCAGAGAACTTTTTCTTCACTGGAAGGAAAAATTTGCCAACGGGAACCAGCGTACAGCCTATGAAAAGGTCATGAACTTTCGTCAGTTCTCTCAATATATATGTCATATGGGCTTTGCTTCATTCATTCCTTTGACACCCAAACGCCCAAAGGAAAGCTACATTCCCTACATTTATTCTCATAAGGAAATTGCCATGATTTTCAATACTATAGATTCCACGGTTTTACAAACACGCCATATGACAACATGTCTTATATGCATCCCTGTAATACTCCGTTTTCTGTATTATTGCGGTGCGCGTGTCGGAGAAACTATAGCAATAAGAAATGAAGATATAAATATGGAACAAGGGTTTGTCTTGCTGAAAAAGACAAAGAACCGCCAACACAGACTGATTCCTCTGAATGAGAACATGAAGTCCATATTAGACACCTATGTCAAATATCGTAACAGAATACCGATAAAAGGCATTGATGAGCCGGAAGCCTCCTTCTTTATTAACCATCTCGGAAAGATGATGTCAGCCAATGCCGTTTACCTGCACTTTCGTAGACTCCTTGAAAAATGCAACATAACTTATAGGGGCAAGGGACAGGGACCGCGAGTGCATGACCTCCGCCATACGTTTGCGGTTCATTCCCTGCACCACATGGTAAAGTTTGGACTGGATATTTATACGGCATGGCCTATCCTGTCTGTACTTCTCGGGCATCACGATATTTATGCGACCGAACATTACGTCCGTCTCACATTGGAAATTTACCCTGACTTGATTAAGGAAACGGGTAAAAACCTTGGCGACATATTCCCCGACATCACTAATCAAACAAATCCATTATGAATGAAATAACAGATCTTGCAAAATATCTGAGCCGTTTTTTTGAGGAATATCTTCCTCTTGAAAGAGGACTCAGCAAGCATACTATCCGAAGTTACAGTGACACGTTCACTATGTGGTACGCATTTTTCCTCTGCCAAAAGAAACTCCCTGCCCATAAGATTATGTTGAAACATATCACACGGCAAAATGTTGTTGACTTTTTAAATTGGCTTGAGGGCACGCGTGGCAGTTCCTCTACGACACGCAACTCCCGGCTGGCATCTTTACGTGCTTTTTGCTATTTTATGCAATATCAGGATGTCAGGAATATTGGTAAGTGGCAGGAAGTCCTGACCATCAAGGCAAAGAGGACAGAACAAGCAACAGTATCCTTTCTGACGCAGGAAGGCATGACTACTTTACTGGCACAAATACCTACCGATACGATTCAGGGTCGTCGCCACCTTGCTATTTTAGCCTTCCTATACGACACAGGAGCTCGTGCTCAGGAATTAATATCGTTCACGCCGCAATGCTTGAACTTCAGTAAGCCAATGCATGTGGTCTTGTATGGAAAAGGGAAAAAGAAACGTATCGTCCCAATACATGAAAAATTATGTATTATCCTCCGTGCGTATATGAAAGATAAGGGTATTGATGAGAACATGGTCGGGAACACTCCCTTATTCACGAATGCCAATGGTCGACAATTAACAACCGCAGGATTGGCACATATCATAAATATGTATGCAGTCTTAGTACGAAACCTGCATCCGGAACTACTTCCCGAAAAAATCTCACCTCATACGTTCCGCCATTCGAAAGCTACCCATTTATTACAAGCTGGTCTGAACATAATTTACGTTCGTGATATTTTGGGACATAACTCTGTGAGGTACACAGAAATCTATGCCCGGGTAGATTCTAAGCAAAAACGTGAAGCTCTCAATAATGCCTATGTAGACCTCATTCCACATCCTTCTTCTGATGGAGAATGGGAGAAAGATAAAGGATTATTAAATTGGCTAAAGAGCTTAGGTAGATAAAAATAATGGTTCTTGTCCAATTATGGTGCATTAGTTACTTTTGCTATGTCTGGAACATGATACAGTAATAAAAACAGCTTGCTATGCGGTTTCTTCTGAACTACTAAGAAGACAAAGTGTTGCCAGCCAAATGTACATGATGCACCATAATTGGACAAGAACCCACTTGGTTTTATCATACAAGTACACTTCCATGTTCATTGGGGATAATTGATTCACAAAATATTATGATATATCTTTTAGTAGTTAACCAACCTATACTAACAAAATATAATCATCATCAGCAGCAGATTGTTTACTAAAAGCCAATTGTTTTGATTTGGATACATATATTTCAGATGGTAGGCTTAGTTCCAAAAGCATATTAATTATTTTATGGATATTTATACTCCCAATTTCTTTTATATCAATCATATACTTTATAGATTCAAATTTTACTTTGCAAATCATCTAGATTTTGCTTATGTTTATTGATGTTTTTGCGGATAGTTTTACAAAAATCTTCATCAAAGGTAATTCCATCTTCGCCATGTTTGAAATATTCACGCCCTGTTTTTTCATCTTTTTCTAATATTGCATGAGCGAATTTATTTCGAATTGTAATAATTTCAGTTTTATAATCCGATGAAAAATCCTTAATTTTTAGACTTTGTAATATTTTACTTAAAGCCTCAATTTTATAATCTGCACTAAATAAAAAATTATCTTTGATTAATTTTCGCAGATTATTCTTTTCTTTCAATTTGGAAACATCCTCTTTTTTTTCGTTAAACTGCTGTTCCAATTTACCAAAAATGGAGTCTGAAATAGGCTTACACCTCTTTTTATTAGCACATTCTATACAACCTTTTTCCTTGCAATTTAGATATGATTTTAAAATTTCCATACTTTGGGCATCCAATGAACTTGTTTCATGCATTATCATACCTCGCATAACCACGATATTTTGAAATTTTTTTATTGTCAAATCAATAAGACTAATTGCTTTTTCTACAACTTTTTCGTGATGGGTACTTCCTGATACCTTATCCGTTTGTAGAAAAGTTATTCTATCTATTTTATCAAGACTCCGTAAATCAGCCTTAGCTGTATAAAACAATATTTCCGTAAAAATGGATTTGTTCCGTACTTCCTCTACAATCTGAGCACCATTCTTTTCAGCCATATTATAATCTGTAAGAATTAAATCAATGGAATCATTCAATTGAGAGAAAAATTCATCCGGTTTTGATACTGTTATAACATTAGCATTAAATCCTTCCTCCTCTAAATGTGATTTCACTTTTTCAACGTATTCATCTTCAATGAAAACATCAATCTGGTCATCCAGCCATAATACTTTATATTCAATTTTCATAATAATTCAATATTAAAAGTTGTTCCTTTATCTAGGGAGGAAATTACATAGATTTCTCCTTTCATCCTCTGTATTGTGCTTTTTACATTATATAATCCAATCCCCGAGCCATTAGTAGTAGTAAATCCCAAATCGAAAATTTTGTCCAAATTTTCATCTGGAATCCCTTTTCCATTATCGCAAACGCTAATTAGCAATTTATCATCCATGCATTTCTGAAATTTAAACAATATTTCAGTTGCCATTGCCTTTTCAGAATTCTGTAGAAAATTATCTATAATAGTTGTTATTTCCAAAGGTCTAATCTCTATAATATGCTTAATGTCCAATGATTTCTCTATTGCTATTTTTAGGCTTGAATTAATAACAGGAGTATTAGGTAGATAAATTTCATTAATATAGTCACATATAAACTGTACAACGTCTGCTTTGATTTCGCTTGCTGTTAAATCAAAGTTTGCATTTGTGACAAATTTAGACAATGATTCTATTTTGGTAGACTCGGAAGATATGACAGAAATGTATTTTTTCATTTTATCATCAATTTGCGACTTATCTATATGATTCAATAATTCCGTAACATTTTTACGTATCCTACCTGACGAATGGTAAATTTGATGTTGTAAACCTAATATTTGTTCTTTTTCACGTCCTATAATTGAACGTTGAAAAATACCTTGCTTTTTCTCGTGTTCAAGTTCCTTGTCTACTTTTTTCTTGTCTTCTTCTGCTTTTTTTCGCTTTTCCTCTTCTTCCCTTGCTCTCTGTTCAGCTTTTATTCGATTTAGTTCGGCTATAGCCCGTTCTTTCTCTTTTTTTTCTTTTTCAAGTTCTGCTTTAATTCTTTTTTCTTCTTCATTTTTTGCCTTTTGTTCCGCCTCTCTCTTTTCTTCTTCAGCTTGCTTTGCCCTTAATTCTGCTTCTTTTCGTTTTCTTTCCTCTTCTATAACTCTTTTTTCTGCATCGTCTTTTTCCTGTTGCAATTTGCGAAAAGCACTTTCAGTAATCGTAACTGTTTTTTGTAAATCACTATCGCCTGTTGCTTCAGCAATTTTTTCTAAATCTTTAATGAACTTCGGTTGTATTTCATCTAAATTTTCATTAATAACATTCACCAAATCTCTGTCAAAATCTATTATCTCCACATCTTTTTCATCAGATAAACTTCTAATAAGGCGAATAAAATCAATTTTGCTTCCAATATTCGATTTAGCCACAGAAATATCATCCGAATCTTTATCTTTAGCTAGCAAATCTTCTCGAAATTTCAATGCAACATTATCAGACGTGAAGTATTTATTCCTTATAAATGCCTCACCCCATAAAACGCCAACAACATATTTTTCCAAGCGCCTGTGCTCTTTTGTGAAAATATCCATTAACTGTTGATAGCCAGCAGTCTCTACCATTCCACCATCTCGACTCGAAACTTCTTTAAATTGTATTGTATTATCTGTTATAATATCAACTCGACCAAACAAATCTCTTGTTCCTAAAAATCTTGCACGTCCCTGTTGCGCCCGAAAATCAAGCCCCCAACTATCATCTCCCGTATTTCCATACGGTTGTACTCGAAAACCATTTTTGAAAAGGAAGATTGAGCCATAATTTACCGGCTCAATTTTCATCCTGTTTGTAAAGTTGAATTTTGCGCTACGGTTCAGATAATATAAATTGATCTTAAGATTATCAATATATGGATTGAATTTATTCTTTTCTTTAATATGATAAATCAGTGTTCCTCTATCTATTAATTTTGTTTCAATTATGCTATTTTGTACTGAAACGTCTATTTGTGTTGTTTTTAATTTTAAAATATCAAGGATAGAATTACAAACTTTGCCATTAATTTTGTCTCTATCTATTATTTCTTTTCCCTTTTCATCAATGCCTGCATCATCCATTTTTTTATCCCGTTCACTAACAATTTCAATATTGAAATCGGTCGTCTCTGAAAATGGATTTATAAGCTTTTCAAGGGAATGTTTTAGCTGTTTAATTTTTTCCCTATCCCAATTTTCTGTATTTTCAATTTCCAAAATAGTTCCATGAGTAGAATTATTAGGAAATAATAAATGATAATTACTAATAGTGTTATGCGGTACTTTTATTTTCTCAAAATCTTCTTTTTGATCTTTTTCAAACTCATTCCAATTTATAGTCAATTGTTCGATTGGCTTATCCTGTTTTTGTGTCGTTAGTATCAATTTGTCGCCTAATCTGTCACAAGAAAAACGGCCAATACCTTTTGCTCCAGCATAATACTTGCGCACATTAATTTTGTCACGGTAAGACTCCCGTTTTTCATCATTTTCACTATCTTCTATATCCTCCGTCCCATCATTTTTTGCAGAGTATGCGACCGCCAACCATTTTGTTTGAAGATCTTTATACGACATACCCTTACCATCATCTGCAATAATAATTTTATTATCTTTAAAAGTTATAATAACGTCATTTGCATGGGCATCATACGAATTTTTTACCAATTCAAAAATGGCAATATTATCATCGGTAATCAAATCTTTACCAATAATATCTTTTAGTCCAGTTTTTACTGAAAAATATAATTCATCCATAGCGCAACCAATCTAATGTTAAACCTGCTTGTTCACCAAATAAAGGAGGAATAGCGTTACCTATTTGCGTATATCGGGGAACTTCATGTTTCCGATGTTTTCCGCCAGTAGTATATTTTTCTTGAAATTCAAAATCATCAGGAAATCCTTGTAATCTTGCACATTCCCGAACAGTCAATATTCGCGGTTCACAATAGTGAATCATATCGTCTGGATGTGAAGTTACTGTTGGTGACTGTTCATGAGGCTTTAAAGGTATTAATACCTGAGTAGTAATGCCAAGCATGCTTTTCATTGCTTTTCCAATATCTCTACATTCGGTAGTAACAGATAAAATATATTTCAGTCTATCAATAACCGGTATTGTTTGTTTGGCAAAACTATGGCTATTGGGAAATAACAGTTGTTTAGTTCTTTCCCTTACAAAATTTTGGTATTTTGAGGTCGGAATTTTATATAATCCACTTTTAAAGCCTTTACGATCAGGCGTATCCACAACCCCATTACTACTAATTAAATCAGACAAAGCCTCTTCCACTGTAGGGCTAATCGGAATATCCTTTTGTTGTAAGAAACTGAATTTATTTTCTTCTAACTTCCCGAAAAATGATTTTGCTTTTCCAACGCTCGCACCCTTTATATCCTTACGGATACCCACTAAAATGAATCGGGTACGCTTTTGTGGAATGCCATACTCGCCGAAATTAACCAATTGCCCATAGACATAATATCCTTCTCCTGTAAGTTTTGAAGTGACTATTTGTGAGTATTTTTTACCCTTCTCCGCATTATTACGGAACTCCATTGTAAAACCCCTTACGTTTTCAAAAAATATCAAATCTGGTTTTACTAATGAAACAAACTTAATATAAGATTCAATAAGTTTATTTCGTTCGTCGTTTTCATTTCTTTGTCCAGCAATTGAAAACCCTTGGCATGGAGGTCCTCCTGCTACTAAAGTTACCTTTCCCTGTAATTCTTCCAATTTATCCGCATATTGTGCTATTACCGTATTTATATCATGCGCTTGCTTGGGTAACCATTTAGGCCATTTAAAATGTTTTACCTTTTCTATCAAGTTGAATTCCAGCGTCTTGAACGCCTGTGGGCTTTTTTCGATAGCAAAAAGGCCTTTCCATCCAGCATTATGTAAGCCTAATGACAAGCCTCCACAACCGGCAAAAAGGTCAATATATATTTTTTTTCTATATGTTTTCATCTTTAAGCGACTTGATTATTTAAAACTTCAAACTCTATTTTTGACAAACCTTTCACCGTCTTAACCGTTTTTGCTCTCACAATAATAACTGATAATAGTAGATCGAATATGTAACTATATATTTTGCTAGGTTGCTTTAAAATAAAATTGTTAATACCGACTTGGTCCCCAAAGACATAATTTTCAGATTTGGCAACGCTTTTAAATAATATTTTTTTTCGTTTAGTCTCTTCGCTATAATAGAGGGAGAAACATTGATAGGTGTCAAGAATATTATAATTCAGAAAGCGACTAATGGTAACTAATTTCTGATGAAATCTGCTTTGAATCACCCAACAAATGCTATATGTAGTCTGTGTCATTAAATCAATGTCTATATTATGACCTTCTAAATCCTTATACAAGAATATAAACTCTCTCCACTTACAAAGCTTGGTGAAGCATGAAGCATAATAGAGAGCTACTTGAAGATAGAGTTGCATAAAACGTACGAAGCATATTCCCTTGTCACAAATCTGAAGGATTTCATGCCAATATTGTTCAAGTATAGTATTAAATTTCATTTTTCTTTTGTTTTCACTTTTTTAGTTGGAACAAGTAAATCCCGTATATCAACGTCCAAAACTTTGGCAATTTCAGATAATCTATCCAGCGAAGGCTGCGTTTTATTCGAACACCAACGTGATATGGTAGCAGGATTCATTTTTAATGTTTCCGCTAACCATTTACTTGTTCTATTACGTTCTACAAGCAATACTTTCAATTTATTTGTCCGATCTTCCATCTGTCATATTATTGATGCTTTTTGCAAATATAGTGATTATCTTTGTATAATCAAACAAATAGCATTATAGTAATGAGTTATTTGAAACAAAGGCAAAACAGCAAGTATGATCAAAAGAGTGTATCATACTGATAAATAACAGCTTATATAATGAACCGATATTCATTTGTAAATTCCTAAACTTCTGAAAGGGTGTCGATAAGGCATAGGCAAACGCAACAACCATTCCCTGCTAATGGAGGCTGGCATTTAAGACTTTCACTAAAATTATCCAAAGTCATAACACAAAGTAAGCCGTATAATACACTGATTATAAGGATAACGTATATGGTGACTTTGGATTTTTATATACTTGGGATAATAGTGTACGGCTTGCCCGAATATTTCATCATCAGAGAAACCGTTGCAACCGCTTTTCTGAACATAGTTCAAAATATAGGTTATACAATCTTCTATGTTCTTTAGTGGGTTGCGGTATGAACGGGCGAATAATTCGTCATACTCGGCACGTTGTTCTAAATAACTCTGTATTTCTGTTTGGAAATGGGTTGATACTTTCATGTTGCTATGTATTTCGGGCAGGCGGTAACCTGCCCTATGGTTACTATTTGTTGATAATTGGTTCTAATACGGGATAAGGCTGGGTAACACTGACTGTCATGTTATCATTCTTGGCAAAGTTTTCTATCCGTTCCATTGCCGCATCGCTTAACGGTTCATAGTACTGTATTTTGCGATTGTATGAGATATGCGCCACTTTCATATAATCCCCGTATTTTCTTCGCTGTCTGTCGCATACTGTTACTCCGTTACCTAAATGGCAAAACATTAAATCTTCTTTCATGGTGCTGTGATTATTTGATTTCTATTATTTTGTTAATTGTACCGTAAAGCGCATTGCGAAGGCTTGTTTTATCGGGGGCATAGTACTCACTCCATTGCCCGTACTGATTGACAAGGTATTTGCAGAGAACATCTGCAAAATCAAAGCGATACCCCATTAGAGGAATGGAGGTACGGAAATAGGAATTGTTCTTTATATTTTCTGCAAGCCAATTTTTCTCGGTTCTATCCATTTTTCCGTTTCCATTAAGTTTTTCACGAAGCATATATGCTCGGCTGTTCTTCAATGTGTCAAGAGGGCTTACGTCCCAACTGACGAATTTTACTGCAATAGGCAATATTTCCATATCTGTATGCTTTAAGAGATGAGTAACCAAAATATTCCACCGATGATTAAGGCATAAACAAGGCAGTAAATGACTATCGCCAACGCTATGGTAAAGACCAAACGGATTATGAACTTGCCTGCCATTATTCCCACTAACCACCACCAAAAGCTACCGCCCAAAATGGCTGAACCTGCTACGGCAACGAGTGCCAATACTGCTATTTTATACCTTGTTTTCATCGCTGTTGTTTTTTAAGTTTATGCGGATTCAAGAGGTGAGGGAGTTGAGTTTCAATTATTTTATCTGCCTCTCGGTTATCCGACTTTTTTTTTATGCGTCTTTCTGTCGGGTCGGTCGTTTTCGTTTCAGGGGCGATAATGGTGTAGGGTTTAGGACAAACAAGGTTTATGAGAAAAATACTCTCCGGACGCAGTACGGCAGGAAGATTTTTATCAGAATCGCTTGCGGCTCGACCTTGTTTGTCCGTGAAGAACCCGTAAATACCTTTGCCCATGTAACGAAAATGATTGATGCGATAGAATGTATAATCAGTCAAATGGAGGTAAACGAATGAAGAGGCAGATTTGGAATTGTATTATATTGATGCCATAGTAGTTGCCTACTATGGTACTTGTATTTCCTCAAATCATTGATTTATATATCATTCGCTGAGAAATAAATGGTAGGAGAAGATATATTCTTTTCTTTTTTCTATCTTTGCACTCAGCGATGCAAATAGCATCGTGGTAATAAGTTCGTTTACTGCTATCCGGAAATCGCCAATTTCAAAATGCAAGAAGTAAATGGACTGGAAAGGTTATATCTTGACGTAACCTGCCGGTTCATCTTGCATTGGGCGTTTGGCGATGCCTTGAGTTTGTGGATTGGCAGAGTTACGTCATTTTTAATATAATAACCATATGAAACTACAAGCAACAGCCCTACAAGGCATCGTGAAATCTTTGGGCAGTAATGAACTTTTCTATTTATTGCCGATTCAGGATTTATCAGCATTACAGGAATTGAAAGGACATCTGACTACGGCAATAGATGTATTGAGTAATCTTGAAGAACAAAGCACGGAGCATCGTTTGGATGCCATTCGTACCTTAAACAGTTTCGTCGCCGCTTTAAGCCTGCACGATGGTGACCATTACGAAGCGATGGATACGGCTTTTGAAGAGGTCATCAAGTAAATGGTACTATAAGAAAGTTCGTAAGCCCCCGATAAAGTACCCGTATAAAAAAGAATCGCTATAGCAAATCGAACAAAGCT
>ERZ833963.334-NODE-334-length-71910-cov-17.837005_pt1 | contig 71910 bp, 62 predicted proteins | sample MGYA00519693_ERZ833963 | MGnify/ENA primary metagenome ERZ833963 (study PRJEB31850, sample SAMEA3708748) | human gut metagenome | biome: human gut; feature: human-associated habitat; material: faeces | place: China | collected 2014 ...
CATCCGCCGCCTGGAGCAGGGGCTGGAACAGATGAAACGCGTCAGCTCCTCTGACGTATCCATGAAACTCCTCCCTGCCGAAGAAGCGGACATGACAGACGTGGAACTCTCCATAACCAAGGGGAAACAAATAAATGGAAGCCTTTCCGTGGACGACTCCGGACTGGAAGACACAGGAAGCATCCAGTGGAACGCCGCCCTGGGAATAGACCGGCTCTTCAATGCCAATGACCTCTTCCGCATCAGCGGAAATACAGACGGCTCCCGGGAGGGATATGAAAAAGGAACCAGAGGGCAGGGTATTTCCTACTCCATCCCCAGAGGCTGGGACACCTTCACACTGCAGCACAACCGTTACCGATACCACCGGACCGTGAAATCCAGTCCCTATGACTTCATCAGCAGCGGGAAAACCCGCATCACCAAATTTACCATGAGCCATGTCATGGGACGCACCAAAAACGAAAAATACGGCTGGGACATAAGCCTCACCAAAAGAAACGCCCATTACTTCATCAACGATATGGAAATCCCCGTACAGGCCATGGACACCACCGCCATGGAAATAGGACTCTTTGACCGTGTCTATACAGGAGGCGGCACACTGTATACCCGCCTCGGATATAAAATGGGGACAGGATGGTTCGGCGCAAAACCTGATACGGATAATCCGGACAGCCCCAAAACCCACTATAAAATGTGGCTTCTCGACATAGACTGGCAGAAACCCCTTACTATGGGACACCGGCCGGCCTCCTTCACCACATCCCTTCACGGACAATGGACGACAGGCGGCATGCGGCTCTACAGCACGGATATGGTGAGCATCGGGAACAGGTACACCGTCAGGGGTTTCGATGGAGAATACACCCTCATGGGAGAAAATGGATGGTACATCCGAAACGAACTGGAATCCTCGCTTCCGCGCCTCCACAGCAGCGTATATGCAGGACTTGACGCAGGCGCCGTATATGGCGTATCTACAGAAACCCTGACAGGGAGAACCATCGCGGGCATGGCGCTGGGGATGAGAGGCACCTTTCCATCCGGCCTCTTCTATGACACCTTTATCAGCAGAGCCTTATACAAGCCTGACGGCTTCCATACGAAAACATGGGCCGGCGGATTCACGCTGGGCTGTCAATTTTAAATGAAATCGGTCAAATTTTAATCAAAACGACAAGAGGTTATGACAAATGAAAACAAGCACAAGCAAACGACTCAGATGGAATATAGCCATATGGCTGGCAGCGGGACTGTTTATGACAGGCGCCGCCGGCATGGCGGCAGGCCCCATCATGCCCGATCCGAAAGCGGAAGCCCGCCATCAGCCGCAAGTAGAAGAAACAGCAAACGGCATACCCCTTGTCAATATAACAGCCCCCTCCTCCGGCGGCGTATCCCGGAACGAATACGAAATCTTCAACGTGCCGGACAAAGGCGCCATCCTGAACAACTCCTACACCCTCTCCAAAACCGAACTGGCAGGATACGTACAGGGGAACAATAACATGGCGGAAAGACCGGCCAAAATCATCGTAAACGAAGTCACCGGTGCGGGCCCCACATCCATGGACGGATTTCTGGAAGTGGCAGGAAACAGGGCAGACGTCGTCATTGCCAACCCGAACGGCATCACCGTAAACGGAGGCGGATTCATCAATACAGGCAAAGCCTTCCTCACCACAGGGAAACCCGTCTATGACGGAGAAGACCATTTGCAGCGCTTCGACATCACAGGAGGAGATATCCTCATCGAAGGGAAAGGCCTTGGCGGAAAAGAAACGGGAAGCCTTGCCATCCTCTCCCGCGCGGTGAAAATCAACGCAGGCATCTGGGCCAAAGACCTCCACATCACCACCGGGGCCAATACAGTAGACGCCAAGACCCTTGAAGCCTCCGCCATAGAAGGAAAAGGAGAACGTCCCGCCTTCGCCCTCGACACCGCCGCCATAGGAGGCATGTACGCCGGACGGATCACCCTAGTGGGAACAGAAAAAGGACTGGGCGTCAATAACAGCGGCACATGGAGCGCCGAAGACAACCTCACCCTTGACTGGAACGGCGACCTGAAAAACAGCGGTACCATCTACAGCAAAGGAAATACAGACCTCCGCGCAAGCCGCCTGGAAAACGATAAAACCATCGCCGCGGGGAAAGACATCACCATTTCGGCAGACGGACATGTAACCAATACAGGAACCGTAGGAGCCGGTATCAAGGAAGCCGGAGGACTGACAGAGATCGGTACATTGGAAATCCAATCGGGGAGGGTAGACAACAGGCAGGGAACCCTGCTGGCAGGAAACCATTTGGGTATTTCTTCCGGCAGCCTTTCCAATGTAAAAGGACAGATTTCCGGATATGGAACCTTTCATACAGCAGCAGAGGAAATAGATAATACAGACGGAAAGATATCTTTCATCGGTGACGTGTCCATAAAAGCAAAAGATATGGCCAATGACAAAGGGCGCCTTACGACTGAAAGCAGTTTGTTCCTCAGAGGAAATACCGTCACTAATGGAAAAGGAACTATCATAGCCGGCGGGGATGCGTCTTTGTATGGAACGTCCCTTAACAATACAGAAGGAAACATCATTACCGGAAAAGACATGGAGCTGGTCCTGCCTTGGATAAGAAACAGGGAAGGAACTTTTTCCGCCAAAGGCAGCATGAAGATGGCAGCGGAGAAGGAACTGGACAATGAAACAGGCAGACTCCTTTCTGACGGGGATATGGATATCTCCGGGTCTGTTTTAAGTAATAAGAACGGTACGGCATCATCAGGAAAGAATATCACGATCAAAGGAACCCGTCTGGATAATGAGGGAGGAACCCTGTCCGCCCGGGATGGAATCACACTTCATGCCGACCGATCCGTCAACAATGCAAAAGGGAAGATACAGAGCAGCGGAGACATTTCCCTTTCGGCCGGGGTGCTGGATAATCGGGAAGGAAAAATCGTAAGCGGACAGAATCTTGCGGTAAAGACAAAAGAAGACCTGCTCCTTCAGGGGAAAGCGGCAGGCGGAAATAATGTCACCTTTGTGACAGAGGGAAACTTACAAAACCGGACCGATGTGACCGCCGGGAACGTACTGCACCTTTCGGGGAAAACGGTTGCCAATGCCAAAGATACATCCCTTTCGGGAAAACATATTTCCATCGAAGCCGGGCAGGTAGAAAACCGGGGGCTGGTGCAGGCGTCGAATACCGTATCCATAGGGGCCGGAACCCTCGACAATATAGGAACAGGAAAAATATACGGGGATACCATCCGTCTTTCTGCCGCTGCCCTGCATAACCATGTGGATGCGGATAAAGAAAAGGCACTGGAAAAAGTACAGGAACAAGCGGAAACGGCGAAACGGGACATGGAAAAAGCCTTGGAAGACTTAGCCGCCGCCCAAGGTACAAACCCTCAAGGAAATTCTCCGGAAGCGGAAGCGGCGGAATCCGTCTATCTGGCGAAAAAAGAAACTTTCATGGCACTGCAAAAAGCAGCCACAGACATATATGAAGAAATCCACGGGATGCCTGCCGGAACGGCAGCTGCACGCAAAGAACTGGACATCAGGGCTGACCGTATAGACAACAGAACCGGCGCCATGCTGTACAGCGGAGGTACCCTGTCCATACAGGGGAAAAGCAGAGCAAAGACGGAAACCGTGGATAACTGGGGCGGCACTGTCGCCTCACGGGGAGACATGTCTATACGGGCTGATCATCTGGCAAATAGAAATGCCAACCTGACTTTTGGCATGGAAGAAAGCGGATGGGAACAGGCAGAACCTGACCGTGTCAGATTTAACGCGGGCGGACAGACCTACAACGTACTGCGGAGCCGGCTTTCTCCCTGGGAAATCGGGCAGGAAGGGAGCCGCACAGGTCCGGGTGCTTTGGATATCCATTACATCGTTCATCCCGAACTATATGGAAAAGAACAGGAACTGCCCCTTGTAAAATACAGGAAAGGATTTGGCTGGCGGAGGCATTATACCACCTGGGACAGCCCCGACTGGCAGCTGCCCGGCGTTAAGACACTGGGAATCACACCGCCTTCCGCACCCCCGCCCGAAGGGACACCTGCTTATGACGCGTGGCAGGCAGAGTATGATGCCAAACTCCGGGAACTGGAAGAAAAAATACCGGCTTACAATGACCGTGTCCATGAAGCGAACCGGAGAATAGAATTTGAAGACTATTACCTGTATGTCTCAAAGAAGAAAACCATCGCCCCGACCCTTCTTTCCACTGCACCGGGGACCATACAATCCGGCGGGGATCTGCTGCTGGATACCGACACCTTAAACAAAGACAGTGCCATACAGGCGGGAGGCACATTAAAGGCTGCCGCCGGGAATCTGTCCAATATAAGCACGGCAGTGAAATCGGAAACACTCCGCTGGAATACGGTGACCTTCAGCGAAGTCGTCCGTGTGGCAATGGGAACCAAACACAGCCGTCACAGCCATCCCCAGGATGAGTATGAAGCGCCGGCGCTTTCAGATGCCCATTTGCCGACCGTCATTGCGAAAGACCATGCCTCGCCTGCCATCAGCGCCGTTACCGCCCCCTCCATGAAAGACCTTACGGTAAAGGATGATGCAGGACATACGCAGACCCTTACAGGACAGATCAGCAGAAACATACCCAATACATCCATTTATAAAATCAATAAAGAAACCACGGCCACATACCTTATTGAAACAGACCCCGCCTTTACCGACAGAAAAAAATTCCTGTCATCCGACTACATGTATGAACAGATGAAATGGGATCCGGACAAAACCATGAAGCGGCTGGGAGACGGCTTCTACGAACAGGAACTTGTCAGACAGCAGATCATGGAACTCAGAGGAACAAGATACCTGCCCGGCTATACCGGAGACGAAGAAGAATATAAAGCACTGATGGAAAGCGGCGCGGCCTTTGCCCGGAAATATGATCTGAAACCGGGCATCGAACTGACAAAGGAGCAGATGGCGGCCCTTACAGGAGACATCGTCTGGCTCATCAGGGAAAAAGTCATCCTGCCCGGAGGGAAAACAGAAGACGTCCTCGTCCCGCGGGTATACCTCAAAGCAGGAAGCAGAAAAGAACTGCGCCCTGACGGATCCCTTATTTCCGCTTCCCGTATCGTGATGGATCTGAAACAGGATCTGGAAAACAGCGGCACCATGCAGGGCAAAGATGGTATTTCCATCAAGGCGGGAACCATAAACGGCCATGGAAACTTTACAGGCGGGCATATCGCTCTGGACACACAGAAAGACATGGCGGTTCACGGTATCCTTGCAGCGGAAAAAAGCGTCAAACTGGCAAGCGGGGGAAATATAGATATCACCTCGGAAACCTACCGCACAGCAGATAAAAACGGATCCTACCGTACCGGCATGGCAAAAACAGCAGGCATCGCCGTCAAAAACAAAGAAGGTCTGCTCCTCCTGTCTGCAAAAAATGACCTGTCCCTCTCCGGTGCGGAACTGAAACAGCTGGGCGAAAAAGGCGCTTCCCTGCTGCAGGCCGGACGTGACGTCCGCATAGGTGCCGTGCATACAGACAACTATGCCCAGGGCATTACAGACAGCGACAACTACCTGAAAGACCGTACCGTAAAAGACGAAGGGACAGTCCTTGTTGGGAAAGGAAATGTGCAGATCGGGGCAGACCGTGACATCACGGCAAAAGCTGCCTACGCGGAAAGCAAAGACGGGAGCATCCGCATGTCCGCAGGAAGAGACATCGCCCTCACCGCGGGAGAAGAAAGCAGCCGCCACGAACTGGGACTCAAGTACAAAGAAAGCGGCGTCCTCTCCGGAAGGCAGACCACGATGAAAGAAGACACCGCCATAGAGAAACCGGAAGGCAGCCTCATCTCCGGAAAAGAAGTGCAGCTGGCAGCGGGGAGGAACATCGCGCTCCAGGCCTCTGCCGCAGCCGGAGAGAACGACGTCACCCTCACCGCCGGAAATGATATCACCGTAGACAGCGCTGTGCAGAAAACACGAAACATAGACTATAAACAGGTAAAGAAAAGCGGCCTCATAGGAAGCGGCTTAGGCTTCACCATCGGGAGCGAAAAGAAAAAAGACAGCTATGACACCGAAGAAACTATGCAGAAAGGAAGCACCGTGGGAAGCGTCAAAGGCAACGTCACCATCGCGGCCGGGCAGACAGCCTCCGTCAGAGCCTCCGATATCATCGCCGGGAAAGACACCCTCATCACAGGAAAGAGTGTAGACATCGAAAGCAAAGACAATACCTACAGAGGAAAAGAAGAACACGAATACAAAAAGAGCGGCCTTACCGTATCCTTAGGCGGAGCCGTAATCACCGCGAAAGACAATATCGTCCAGCCTATAAAGAAAGCAGGACAGGCGCGTGACGGGCTGCTTGGGAAACTCTATGCCGCCGATGCGGGATTCAACCTGCATGATGCGGTAAAGACATATAAAAACATAGGAGACGTGAAAAAAGGACTGACCCTTGACGTCAGCCTCGGAACCCAATCCGCCAAATCCGACAGCCGGTACCAGGGAACAGAAGCCAAAGAAAGCAGAATTGTTTCTAAAGGAAATGTGCGCATAAAGAGCGATGAAAACATCGCCGTAAAAGGCTCACAGATAACAGGCGAAAACGTGACCTTGCAGGCCGGAAAAGACATCCACCTTACCGCCGCAGAAAACAGGAAGACAACAGAAGGGAACAGCAGGAGCAAAGGCGCAGGAATTACCGCCTCCTTTGGTATAGGCGGACTCCAAAATGTAGGCATCAGCGCGGGAAAATCCAAAGGGAATATGGAAGAAGAGATAATAACCCATACAGGAAGCGCCGTCACCGCTAAAGAAACCCTGGCCATGGAAAGCGGGAAAGATATAGACATTAAAGGAAGCAAAGCAGGCGGGAAGAAAGTAGAAATAAAAACAGGAAACAACCTCTCCATAGAAAGCTTGCAGGACAGCCATGCCTACCACAGCCGGGACAAAGAAAGCGGCATCTATCTGCAGCGAGATAGGATCGCCCGTCCGGATACAGGGAAAAAGAAAATGGACGATCCCTACTTCTCCATCGGGAAGAAGACAGACACCACAGACTCCACCTATATCAGCGTCACAAAACAGGCAGGCATCTACGCGGGAAAAGAAGGATACGATATCCAAGTCAAAAACAACGCCCGCCTCAAAGGAGCCGTCATAGAAAGCCAAGCACCGGCAGAAAAGAACAAACTCACCACCGGTACTTTGACATGGGAAAACATGGACAACAGAGCAGAGTACAAAACAGGAGGACACGGAATATCCTACAACGGGAAAATAGGAAGAGGAGACAAGAAAGATCCCTTAGACTCCCGGACAAATAACAGATATGGGAAAGACACCATAACAGGACAAAGAAACGGAATGAACAAAATCACCCAAACCATCTACGGCTCAAAAATCCCGTTAAACGAAAGAGGACTCCTGAATACACCAGTGCCGTCCGTCAAAGGAAAAGCAGGAACAACCACGACATCGGCCATATCCAAAGGAACCATAACCATCACAGACAAAGAAAACCAGAAACAGGACATAGAGAAACTAAACAGGAACACAGAAGACAGCCTAAACAAACTTAAAGAAATCTTCGACAAAACAAAAGTAGAAGAAAGAAAACGACTGCTGGAAGAACTGGGAATCGTAGGGAACCAGGCTATCCATGAGATAGCATCCCACAATGGATGGAAAGACGGCTCCGCCGAAAAGGTAGCCCTCCATGGCATGCTGGGAGCCATCACCGGAGCCAAGAGCGGAGGAAGCGCCCTAAGCGGCCTGTTAGTAGGGGGAACCAACGAATATGCCATAGGATACCTGGAAAAGACCAAGGGGAGAGACTGGATAGCTAAGCATCCCGATACCGTACAGAACATCTCCGCAGCCTTCGGAGGAATCCTGTCCAAGATGACAGGAGGAAGCGGACACACAGGCGCCTATATCTCTCAGATGGGGACGAAGTGGAATCTGGAGGGCAATGATTTCATAGAAAAGTTGGGGGAAAATGCAAGTGCATCTCTTACTCAGGAAGAAAAAGAAGCTGTTATTGAATTTATATCAAAGGGAATGACAAAAGAAGCAATTTCTTATTTAGCACAAAGAGCTATAATGGATTATCCTGGCGTTGTAAAAGAATATGCGGGGGCATTTGAAGGAGTAAGATTTTTGGGTAGATTAAATACTGCATATGGAATTGCGTCAGCAATAGTATGGTACTATAAAAAACGATATGAAAATCGTCCAGATGTTATAGGATATAATGAATGGATTTATAATGAGACCGGAATGGATATTAATTACTTAAAATAATCTATACTTTAAGAGATTGGAGAGAGAATATGAATATTCTAAAAAGTATTAAGAGACATTTAGGAATTAGTAGGATTATATTTTTAATAGGAGCTACTATTGGCTTTTTTGCCTTATATCTTAATGTAAGAGTATTAGCATATATTTCTATTGTTTTTTGTGGAATTAGCTTATTAATTAACAAAGATGGGAATATTAATTGGTAAAGATATTTTTATTAGGAGTGATATATACGATTTAATCTCAATGATAAATTATTACCAGAATAATTCAGATTGGGTAAAAAAACCTTATTATGAACCGACAGATAACGGGAATCCTTATTGGAGATATAATCTGCTTACGAATAACTGCAATAGCTTTGTTATGAATACGATATACAATATAGTACCGATAGATGACACCAGAAGAGATGGAATTTCTTTTTTTGAATATAACCCTGAAACACAAGGTGATAATCTGGAGAAAAATAATCAATTGATTGTGGAGGTGTGTAAGCAATGAGGATACATGGTCATTTTCATAAACTTGCCAAATTATATGTTTCAGAATTGCTTTTCTCTTTTATTTTCTGTCCGCCAACGTTTGTATTTCTGCAAACTATATTCTTTTCATATAAAGCAGTATTAATTATGTTTGGGGCAATAAGCGCTCTGCTCTTTATTAAAATGGGATTGATTATGTTTGGGGTAACGAGTACTCTATACTCTTTTATTATTTATTTTTGCAATCAAGGACCTTTATTATTTACTAAATCAGGAGCTATACGGTATATTAAAATCTTTCTTTTATTTTGTGCAGGACTGTTGATTCTTGCTTTTCCTGTGAATATACAAAGGCCATCTACTAATTTGCTATTTATCTTATTTGATTTTGTGAATAATGCTGTAGGTTTTATATACAAATATAATGGGACTATTTCTGTATTTGTAACGTATATGATATGTATTTGGGGAATATCTACGGTAATCTATTTTATTGAAAATCATTTTGATAAGCGGCAACCATAACCTTCTCAAAGCAGGAAACAACATCCATATCCTCTCCTCCGAAAACAAAAGCACAACCATAGAAGACTACAAAGCAAAAAGCGGAAGCATAGGAGCCTCCATCAGCAAAGGAGGCTATGGCATCAGCGCGTCCTACGGGAAAGGGAAAGGACAGATAGAAGAAACCACTATTACCCATACCCCGTCAGATATCACTGCGAAAAATACGGTAGCCCTTTCCAGCGGAAACGACACCCTGATCCGGGGTGGGACAGTTAAAGGAAACAAAGTTACTGCTAACGCAGGAAGAAACCTGACCATAGAAAGCGAACAGGATAAAAAGAATTACAAAGAAACAAGCAAAACATCGGGTCTCTCCATCAGCTACACACCGGGAAGCGCCGTCAGCATAAGCGGAGGAAAAGGGAAAACAAACACAGACTCCATCTACGAAAGCGTCACAAAACAGGCAGGCATCTATGCAGGAAAAGAAGGATACGACATCCAAGTCAAAAACAACACCCGCCTCAAAGGAGCCGTCATAGACAGCCAGGCAGAAAAAGAAAAGAACCGGATCACCACCGGTACTTTGACATGGGAAAACATAGACAACAAAGCAGAGTATAAAGCAAGCGGAAAGGGAATCTCCTACAGCACAGGAGCAGGAGTCCCTTTAAATGCCTTAGGACTCCTCTCAAACATGGGTCCCACCGTGAAAGACAAAGAAGGAACAACCACGAAATCTGCCGTATCCAAAGGAACACTAACCATCACGGACAAAGAAAACCAGAAACAGGACATAGAGAAACTGAACAGGAACACAGAAGACAGCCTAAACAAACTCAAAGAAATCTTCGACAAAAAGAAAGTAGAAGAAAAACAGGAACTCATCCACATGATGAACATAGTGGGAAACCAAATCATCCATGAAGCGGCAGACCACTATGGATGGAAAGACGGATCCACAGAAAAACTCCTTCTCCATGGAGCCATAGGTGCACTGACAGGAAGCATGAGCGGAGGGAACGCATTGTCAGGAGCCGTATCGGGAAGCGTGAACGAATTTGCCTTGGCGTACATAGAAAAAACAAAAGGAAGAGACTGGATGGACACCCACCCTGATACCGTACAAGCCATCAGCACAGCCTTAGGAGCCGTCGCAGGAAGCCTGACAGGAGACAGAAATACCGGAGCCTATACGGCACAGATGGGGACGAGATGGAACAGACTGGCCAAAAAACCGCAAGAAGACCTGAACAAACAACTCAAACAAGAGCTATCCACAGAAAAGAAAAACCCTGACGAACTTCTCAAACTGCTGACAGAATACATCAACATGAGCGAAGCCGCCGAACATCCCGCCTCGCAAAAAGCGCTGCATGGAGTCTGGAACGAAGAAAAAGGATACACATTACCTAAGGTGACAATAAGCGCGCAGGAATATAAAGCCATAGATCAAAAATCATTCAACCGCGTGGCACAGAAATACAATTTGCTGACCAAATGGAACAATAAGAAAAACGTACAGGAAAACCTTGAATCGCTGAGAAATGACCTGCAAAGAGAAACCCGTAAGGGGAAAACCCCATTCCAAAGCGATTGGGCTAAATATGGCGGATATGGACTAGACTTTGTAGGAGAATTGCATATAGGGAATGTATCGAACTTGGCGAGTGGAATAGGGGCTATAGGCGATTTTGGGAATTATATAACAGCTGAAGATAGGAACAAAGTGCTGGCGGAAATTACAGGCGGATATGCGGGTAGTGCTTTAGGAAATAAGCTTATGCCCATAATCATTACAGGGACGAGATTAGGACAAATTAATCCTATGGGAGCATGTGCAGTAGAAGCGTTAGGCATTTCGGGAATGAGTCTTGTTGGAGCATTTATATTGGAGGAGGCATATACACAGAAGAAAACTTATTTGGATTATATATACCATATAAATAAATATAATTATGATCAGGAACAATTTGATAATGAAATGATTCAGAATTTTGGTGTAAAAGAGTAGAAGGAGAGGAAAATGAAAATTGTAGATATCTCCTTTTATTTCGGAATAGTAGTAGTAATCCTAACTTTTATTACTATGGTGTGTTTCGTGTGGGAAGATATACATAAACAGAGAGAAAAAATTACTCAAAATATAGGGAAATATGGAGTATTCATTTGCATGTGGCTATTATTAGCTTTTTTTGGCTTAATTTTTGTATTGTCATATGGTACTGATATTCTCAGCCTTATGGGTGAAACTGCTATATATGATGCAAAAGGGAAAATAGGGGTAGCAATTTTCATATTATGGGCAGTTTTTATTGCTATAAGATATTATCTTTGTGTATTATTTCTGGAGTTTACAAGTGACGATAAGAGTGATGTTATTAAGACTCAACGACAAACAATTTTCCTTTCCGTTATGACGATGTTAGTGGAATTATATTTCATGTATAAATATTTTAATATATTCTTGTTTTGGGTTTCAGGTTAAACGCAGCCATAGCAGACAGCATCATCACCACCACAAAAGAAAAGACAGACAAAGAAATCAGCCACGACACAGCAAACGCACTTAACACACTTTCTGAAATCTTCGACAAAAAGAAAATAGAAGAAAAACAGGAATACGTGAACATCCTCTCCCAAGTAGGATACCGCCTCATAGGAGACATAGCGGGACACAAAGAAAACGAACTGTATAAAAAAGCAGAAAAAGCCAGAAAAGAGAATAACAGCATACTGGCGGAGAAATACGAAAAAGAAGCAAAGAAATGGAGCGAAAGCGGAACCAATAGAATTGCCATGCACGGAATCATGGGAGCCTTAGTATCCAGAGAAGCGGGAGCAGGAATGACAAAAGGACTGACAGGAGCAGGACTAAATGCCCTCCTGCAAAAAGAACTGGGAAAAATCAAAGACAAAGAAGTCCATAAAATAGCAAGCGCTGCCATAGGATACCTGGCAGGAGGGAAAACAGGGGCAGCCATAGCCCACCAGGCGACAACCTTCAACTATCTGACCCATGAACAATATAAACAATATCTGGACGATATGAAAAACGCAAAGACAGAAGAAGAGAAGAAACGATTACAAAAAGACTGGGAAGCCATAGATGAAAAACAAAGATATTCACCAATATCAACGCCCGGTACATATTGGGACTTAAAGACGGGCAGACCATTTACGGTGAAAGAAGGAGGAAGTCTTTTTGAGCCGGTATTAGTTACAGCAACACGTGCACATGGAGAAACCATATTTGAAAGTGCGATGGCAAGTGCAATCAATACAAAAGTTGCCAAGTATCTGGGAAGAGAAACCGTTATTGGAGACGCACTTACCTTGCCGTGGGATATAGCCAATGATGCAAACATTGATAAGTATGGAATACAGGGCGCAAGGGATAGAGTGTTGATAGATATTTATGGAACGATAGGATTATCATGGCTAACGCTTAAAACTCGTGGTTATATAGGTGCAATAATTGGTGGGAGTGGCGCAGTATTTTTAAATGAATATAAGGAAGTTATAGCACCTTTATTGAATGATGGGGAACGGAAAAAAGTGATGAGCAATATGTGGAAGACTTAAAAGATGAAATGGATTAGAGAGAATTTAATAAGGTGAGTAAATATTATGATAGATATAGCAATAATTTTAATTTATAGCATAACTAGTATTATTTGGATCTTTAAAAAGATTCATTTTGAGGGATTAAGTTTTCAGACTAATATTAAAGTTATTATCCTAAAGGTCATTATCTCATTCATTTTTCCTACTTCCATTTATATATATTTTTCTTTTGCTTCCATGCCTATATTACGATTATTTTTAGGAAGCATTTGTATAGGAGGGAGTGGAATTATTTTCTGGATTTTTGATTATGAGAGGCTGAATATTATTGTTCGACATTCTACTCCGCAAATGCTAGAAAAAATATATCCGGCTATTGAAAAGAGAAAGTTTGATACAAAATTGGTTGTAGTAGGGTGTAGCATATTCATGATTATGGGAGTATTGACTTGTTTCTTTAAGGGGTAAGTTTTGTTGGAAAAGGATCAACTCCATACCGGCGTCACAAAACAGGCAGGCATCTATGCAGGAAAAGAAGGATACGACATCCAAGTCAAAAACAACACCCGCCTCAAAGGAGCCGTCATAGACAGCCAGGCACCGGCAGAAAAGAACAAACTTACCACCGGTACTTTGACATGGGAAAACATAGACAACAAAGCCGAATATAAAGCAAGCGGAAAAGGAATCTCCTATACCAATGGAGCAGGAATCCCCTTAAACGCCTTGGGACTCCTCTCAAACATGGTTCCCACCGTGAAAGACAAAGCAGGAACAACCACCCGATCCGCCATATCCAAAGGAACCATAACCATCACAGATAAAGAAAACCAGAAACAAGATATAGAGAAACTGAACAGGAACACAGAAGACAGCCTAAACAAACTCAAAGAAATCTTCGACAAAACAAAAGTAGAAGAAAGAAAACGACTGTTGGAAGAACTGGGGATAGTCGGGAATCAAGCCATCCATGAGATAGCCTTCCACAATGGATGGAAAGACGGATCCACAGAAAAGGCAGCCCTCCATGGAATGCTGGGAGCCATCACGAGCGCCAAGAGTGGAGGAAGCGCGCTAAGCGGCTTGATAGCAGGGGGAGCCAACGAATATGCCATAGGATACCTGGAAAAGACCAAGGGGAAAGACTGGATAAACAAACATCCCGATACCGTACAAAACATCTCCGCCGCCTTCGGAGGAATCCTGTCCAAGATGACAGGAGGGAGCAGACACACAGGAGCCTACATCTCCCAGATGGGAACGAAGTGGAATGAATATTTACTCACACAATTAGAACGATCAAATAAAGATTTATTAATTCAAAAAGAACTGGAACGTAAAACATATGGTAAGAAAAAAGATTATTCACAAGAAGAAATAAATAATGCTATGGCACAAGGATTTGTAAAAGGTAAAGATTATTTTGCAAATAAAGCAAAGTGGTATCCGGGAGGGGCTGGTATAGCATTAGAGATGTCAACCTTGAGTGATTATGAAATCCAACAAAAATATGGGAATCAAATGACATTAATTAAAGATAGAACATATGTAATTAATCAAAAATCTCCTTTTGCTGATACTATTATGCATTCGATTAATTATACTAATGCGGTAGGAGAAGCGATCAGGACAGTACAAACAAGTGGTGTTCGAAATCGGTATATTAACTTTACTTTAGATATATGGTCAGGATCATCTAAAAATAAGATATTTGATAACCCATCGTTTTTACTGGCAGGCACTTATTCAGGAAATATAAGCATCATGATAGATTCGAAAGGAGTTATACATGAACAAAGCTGCCTTATTGATAATTATAATTTTGAAAAACATTCACTATCAGATTCATATGAATCTAATAAAATTATCGAGCTCAATAATGAAGCAGCATTATCAATGCAGGCAGGCAGATTGACCCCATTTATGTGGATTCTCTATATAAATAGGACATTCTCCCGGTTTGGTATAAATAACGAGGGAGAATAAGAATATGATACGATTAAAAAAAATGGGCTATAAGCAAATTATGTTTTATATGATAAATATTTTGCTTTTACTATTTTGTGGTGGGGTCGTATACATTATTTTTCATGGAGATAATTATCCCCCTTCAATAGACTTACTTTGTGAGAATAGAATACGTGTTTTTAGTGAAACATATGCTTTGATAGATACACAGAAAAATAAAATTATTACAAACAGAGCACTTGCTGCATATGTAATAGATAATAAGGTTTATGCTTTAGGGGCAGGTGAGTATATTATATATGATATGGATATAGGAAAAGAAAAGGTATACATACAAGATGCTAATATGAAACAGGCAAGGAATATTTATAGGAAATCTTTTGGAATGGCTGAAAGAGAATATGTTTTTAGTTACTCGGAATTTACAGAAGAGGAGCAACGAGGATTTCAAGCTATGTTTACGAATACTCGTGAGAGGGGCGCTGTTTATTATAAACCTTTTTATAATTCTCCCTATAAAGCGGGACTTATTGATACACAAAAGTTTGTAGAATTAGAGCTTGTCGATGATTGGTGTATCGTGAATGATGTTTTCTATGTATATGGAGATGACAGCTTTATTATAATCACCGGGCATGGAGAAAAAATCAGGCAATATTGTAATCCGGCATTGTCTTTAAACGAAATGGTTATTGATGACGATAAATATCATAGAATGGATAAAAAGAAAGCATTGTATGGAAATCGATACTCTGTACTGGATGATATTAATGAGTTTGCACCAAATGAAATCGAGAATCTACATAATTTATGGAAAAAATATTATTTAAACAGAGGGAAAGAAGAAACAGATTTACAAAATATATGGAAGAAAATTGAGATTGGAGAATAGCCCAAAAGGTATAGCAGGCAAAGAAGACCTGGCAGTCAAAGGCAGCACAGTCAACGCCAAAGACATCCACCTCACAGCAGGAAACAACATCCGTATCCTCTCTTCTGAAAGTAAGAGCACAACCATAGAAGACCCTAAAGTAAAAAAAGAGTAGTGGATCGTGCAGACACTATGCAAAGTGAAATAAAAGAGGGAAGCATTATAGTGGATTGAGGGCAAAGATGGAAAATGTATGGAAAGAGCTTTTATCGTATGTAAAGAAGAAAATAGTAGTGAAAAAGGCTTTGGAATATGTAGAGAAGGACATTTTATTGAAAAATGTTTTAAAATGTATTCTACGACTTGTAGTGAGTTTTATAGTAATCGGTTTTATAGCAGAAGTATGTGCTTCCGGAATTGAATATTTTTCCAGGCCTGTAAGGCAGGATCTATATGAGCATATTCCGGATATTTATATTTACGGAACGGATACCCTTCTATGCGATGAACTTACCATTACTGCCAGAACATCCGATAGAGCGTTTAGTTTCCGGTCATTTATTCTTACAGCCAAAGGGAATGTCATAAAAGAGTATTATACAGAGCAGCTGCTGCAGAGGGGCTGGATAAAAGGAAAGAATGAGAAGGGAGAAGATTTTTATATCCGTACTGATCATTATGATGAATTTCGTTTTTATAAAGACGGATATACATTAGATGTGTCTTTTGATATCCCATTGGATCAGGATCCGGATAAACTAATCTGGGGGGACAAAAGAGAGCGATATGTAATCACAATGACTAAGACTGAGTTTTATTGAGGTTTAAAGTAAAAAAACGGAAAACAGATAAAGCCATTAAAACAGATAAAGCCATTAAAACAGATAAAGCCATTAATAAGAACAGCTGCATTCTGACAACGCCTTTTTATTTTTGGTAAAGAAAGGCGAGTAATGAAAAATAAAGGTAAAAAGCTGTTATGTAATTGAATTATGTTGTCGGTGAATACCGGCATGGGGGCGAATCCCCCTCTCTCCGCCATGAAGTTTAAAGCTTGTCTAATAAGGCGGGCTTTTTTATTTATAGCGAATGGTAAACTATGTTTTTATATTTACCATTTCATCCCTTTTACGGTATGGATGATTTTTGTGGCAATCAGTCCGTTTATCAGTCCTGTAACAGTGCCGGATAGAAGCAGGACAGGACTGTACCACAGGAACGCGGGGGTGTTTAACAGAAGAGCGGAGATCAGGAGCTGTGCCAGATTGTGTGTCACGCCGCCGATGATGCTGATTCCGGTGGGAGAGAAAGAATTTCTGCGGTAAGAAATATACATGGCAAGAAAGCTTGCTATCGCGCCTGTAAGGCTGAAAACGGCAGTGAAGGGACTGCCGCTGAAAACGGAAAGGAAGAATACCCGGAGCAGGGATATGGAGAGGACTTCTCCGAATGGCAGGAAATAAAAGGCAATGACAATAATGAGGTTGGCTATGCCTAATTTAATGCCGGGAATGCCTGTCCGGAAGGGAAGCATGTTTTCTATGTAGCTGAGTAAAAGTGCCATGGCTGTAAACAGGCCGATGACACTCACTTTTTTTGTCATGGATGATCTCCTTCAGCGAACGGTGCCGTCAATTTTTTTATCTGCAGCGGATTGTATTTCAATGACTAAATGATGAGGAAGGCAGATGATGGCGGAATCGGCGGTGTGAATCGCTCCTTGCCGGAGGCAGTCCTTATGGGGGCAGTCGGCAGCCGTCATTTTTACGGTTCCGTTTTTGATGGTGAACTCATTTTGTCCGTAAGGTGTACCGATGTGGATGATGTCGTTTTTATCCAGCGGCCACGAACCGTACGGAGCGCCGTCTACTGTGGCGGTGACGGAACCCGCATCGTGCATAAGGGTTTCTTTTCCTATGAAGAGGAGGGCCGCTGCCAGGAGGAGGCACATAATGAGGTAAAGGTCTTTTTTTATCATGGCTTGTCAGGGAATAAGAACGACAGGAAGTTCAGAAGTAAATATTTTTTGTAAATCGGGAGTGATCATCAGGGTATTGTCATTTCTGAATAGGATCATTTGAAATTCACCGCGGTGTTCTTTCCAGAACAGAGCGGCTTTTTTTTCGCCCATAACGAAGAGAGCGGTGGAAAGGATATCCGCTTTTTCACTGTCTTTGCAGATGACGGTCACCGCGCGGAGTCCGTTTTGCGCAGGCGCTCCCGTATGGGGATCAAAAATGTGATGGTACCGCCGGCCCTTTGCCATGAAGTACCGCTCGTAGTCGCCGGAGGTGACAATGGACGTGTCGGAGACGGAAAGCGTCCCTGCGGTTTTATCCGTGTCATCAGGGTGGCGCAGGGCGATGTGCCATGGTCTGCCGCCGGGTTTCGTACCGATGACTTTGATGTTTCCTCCTAAATCAAGAAGGGCGTTTTTAATACCGGCAGCTTTTAAAATATCTGCCGCTTTTTCAGCAGCTGTTCCTTTTGCCATACCGCCCAGGTCGAGGGCACATCCTTTTTTCAGAAAATATTCTCCTGTTTCTTCGTTATGGGAAATATATTTCATGCCTGTTTTACCAAGTGCTTCCCCGCGCTCGGTTTCCGTCGGCACATGATAGGGGCCATGGGGGAATCCCCACAGTTTGGAGAGGGGCGCGAGGGAAATGTCAAAAGTACCGCCGGTTGACCTGTTCCATGATTCGGCAAGGCTGATCAGGCGGGCGGTGTCTTCTGAAGGGATCAGTTTTCCTTCCTTTGAGAGCCGGGAGATTTCACTGTCCGGATTTTCTACGGAAAGGAGTGTATCAAGACGGCGTATTTCTTTTTCTGCATGGAGAAAAATGGTTTCGCTGTTTTTCCCATAGGCGGTGATTTTCATGTAGGTGCCCATCGCAAAGAAGGAATGGCTTTCGGGGGTGTTGTCCTGAAAAGGAACACATGCTGCAAGGATAAAAGGAAAGATAAGGAAGAAAAGAAATTTTTTCATTTTTTTGTTTCCCGCAGGTGATGGTTAGCGCGGCTCTGGATACGGTCGAGAGGCAGGCCGAGGGGACAGATTTTCACACAGGACAGGGATTGGCTGCACCCTGCAAAAAAGTATTTTTCATAGTTTTCTTTCAGCTTTTGGAGATGGATGTCCTCTTTGTTCTGTTCCAGTATTTTAAAAGCATGAATCATGGACGCGGCGCCGCTGAAGGTGCTTTCCGGCGTGTAGTTCGGGCAGATCTCAAGACAGCAGCCGCACATCAGGCATTGTCCCGCATCATATTGAAGGGAGCGGTCGCCCTTTTTCCAGTCACGGTCTTTTTCAGAAAGCCAGACCTGCATTTCTTTCAGCCGGGCAAAAATTTTTTCCCGATCTACGCGAAGATCGCTGATGACGGGGAATTTGGAAAGGGGTGCCAGTTTTATTTTTCCTTTCTTCACGATATTGCAGAGGAAGAGGGAGCATGCCAGACGGGGAAGGCCGTTGATGAGCATGGCGCAGGCGCCGCATTTCTTTTCCTGACAGCTGGAGGCGTAATTGATTTTTTCTGTTTCTTTTCCGTCAGCGGTAAGAAGCGGCATGCGGGTATTCAGTTCGGATAAAAAGTCGGCTACCGTGAGCCTGCCGTCTCCCGTATAGGTGAATTCTTGGGTATAAGGGGCGGAGCGGCTGTCTTTTTGCCGTTTGATGATGATTTTAATGTCCATCGGGATCCCCTTCTATCGCTGCTAATGAAATATGGATTCCGCCATTTTTATAAACGGCTACGGTCGTTTTTCGGTATGATTCCTGTTCATCGGGATAATCGCTTCTCGTGTGGGCGCCGCGGCTTTCTTTTCGGTTCAGTGCGCTTTTCAAAATCGCTTCCGTAAGGAGAAGGGATTTCGGGAAAGCATCGTTTTCATCAATGGTGGCGCTTTCGTCATAGAGCCCGCCGACAGCCGCGCGAAGTTCCTGTACTTCAGAGAGGCCGAGGAGCAGTCCTTTTTCATCGCGTTCGATGCCGAGAGATTTTTGTAAAATTCGATTCAGCGCTTTTCGCGCGGCGGGAATATGGAGTCCTTCTTTTTTATCTTTTGTCCAATACGTGGGGGTCATTATTTTTTCATCAGGACGGAAGGAAGAGGTCTGCCCCGACAGATCTTCCATGGCGGAATCAGCGGCTGTCCGTCCTCCATACATGGCGCCTAAAAGAGAATTTCCTCCCAGACGGTTGGCGCCGTGGTACTGGCAGGCCGCCTCACCTGCCGCGTAAAGGTTGGCGATGGGGGTGCGGTGGTTCACGTCGACATAAAGGCCACCCATGAAGTAATGGATACCCGGTGAAACGGGGATCGGTTCTTTTAAAGGATCAAGGGCGAGAAAATCATGGCATGCTTCAAGGACTCCGGCCAGTTTATGGACGCTTACTTCCTTGGGGATATCTCTCATGTCCAGATAAGGCTGGATGCCCTGCTTGATCCACTGCCATTCCTCCCGGGCAATGACGTCACGGGGCATAAGGTTGCCCAATGCAGGATATTTTACTTCCATGAAGTAGAATTTTTTCCCGTCCTGTTCCACGTAAAGTCTTCCGCCTTCGCCGCGGACCGCTTCTGTGATAAGCATATTTTTCCCGTGGAGTCTGGTGGTGGTGGGATGGTACTGGATCATCTCCATGTTAGCTGCAGGAAGACCGTCTGCAAAAAGAGAGGCGGTCACATTTCCTGTATTGAGGACGGAGCCCGTGGCATTTCCGAAAAGGCCGTTCAGGCCGCCTGATGCAATGATGACGGCAGAAGCAGGAATATAGGAAACCTTGTTCTTTTGTAATTCATTAACGAGGACGCCTTTTGCCTGTCCGTTTTCTGTCATGAGCTTGAGAAAACGGAAGCCTGTGATGTGCCTGATCATGCGTCCGGCTTCAAAAAAACGCGCTCTTGTAGCAAGAGTGTACATCAGCTGTTTCCCCGTACTGGCAGAAGCGAAAGCGGTTCTTTTTTTTGTCTGTCCGCCAAAAGGGCGCTGCTGGATTGTTCCGTCTTCGTTTAAGTTAAGGGACATACCCCATTCAAAGAGCGTATTTACGATTTGAGGAGCGCTGTGAGTCAGGCGGTGAACGGCTTCACGGCAGGCTAAAAAGCGTCCCGCTTTGTATGTTTCCTCTTCATGGAGAGCCGGTTCATCATGTTGCCCCATGGTGTCAAGCGCTGCATTGATACCGCCTTCCGCCATGTTTGACTGGGCGCGCCACGGGGGCATTTCTTCCACGATGAAGGAAGGCACATTTTCCTCAGCCAGACGGATGGCGGCGGATAAACCGGCTGCGCCTGAGCCGATGATGACAACTCTGTCCATAAAGCCCCCTAAAAATTCCAGTAAATGAAATAGGAAATCAAAGCGAAAAGAAACAGTACGGAAAATATGGAATACACAAGAATATAATCGGCTGTCCGTTCTTCGTATTTCAAAAGGCCCCGCTTGATCATCCAGGGTTTCGTGGCGCACAGAAGATGAATAAGAATGGCGGAGATGAAAATGATTTGTGAAAAGAAACGGAGAGTCGTGAATTCACGAAGGAAAAATACGCCGTTTACCGTTGTGGTATACGCGGTTATATGAAACCAGACAGAAAGAAGAATGATAAATCCCGACAGACGGATCAGCCAAAAAGACGCATTTTCTTTTAAGTACCACCGTCCGGTCCGCATTCCTTCACGCACAGCATCTTTTGATAAGAGGATACCCAGTATGCCATGAAGAAGGAGGGCCGCAAGAAGGGTATAAGAAAGGGGTTTCCAGTTGAACGTTGTCATGCGGAGAAGTGTAAACGCCCCCATGAGTCCGTGAAGGGCGAGAAGCACAAGCATGAAACGGGCAAGAAGGGAATTGAATTTCTTCATGTTGATGTTCTCTTTTCCAGAAGAACTAAATCGAAGTGGCCGCTGTGGACAAGGGAGCGGAACATAAGAGTGTCATAAGGACGTGTTTCCACGGCATAACCTTTCTCTTTAAAAAGTGCGACAATCTCTTCCGCATGGGCGGTATATGCCGCATCTTCTTTGTCATAGGGAATAATCATTTTCGGGTGGATCGTTACTTTTGCGCTCATGTACTCCGAAGCGGAGGCGCCGCCTTCCTTTTCCGTGTTCACCAAAACGGTATAAACCGCTTCTTTTTCATGGAGAGAAAGGATTTCATAGTTATTTGCTGCGGGCGGAAGCTGGAATTTCTGTAAAAAATGGTCATAGCCTCCGCTTTCATAATCCGATTTTGTGGCACTCGAGACAGCATCGGTCTTTACCTCTAAGAAATTTATTGTCTGGAGAAAGAAGCCGGAGAGAAAAATAAAAAAGATTGTCAGAGGTGCGATAAGTTTTCGTGGTTTCATGGAGTATCTGATGCCTGTTTAAATGAAATATAAAAATATACGCTGTCTTATAAGATGGTTTTCCGGGCATGCAAATCAGTTTCTTTGTAAGGCGGCCTTATTTATTTTACAAGGCCTGCCGACTGTTTTTCAGAAGAGAACTATGCATGGCAGTTATGAAAAACATAAGTTTATATCGTATATGATCGAAGTGAACCTGAATCCGATTGATCAATTGAAATTTTAACGCTGATGTTTGAAGAAATATTGACAGAGGAGTGATAAGTGGTTACTCTTATAATATACCATAATATATTTGGCATTCCTAATATAATATATTGGAGTAGTTATAATTTATATGTGGAACATATATGGAAAATAGGAAGACATGGTGAATCAAAAAGAAGAGATATGCACGGACATAGGAAAAGCGATGGGCACGTTTCTTCGTATAACGTCTTATGGAAGGCCGCAGGGAGAGGTGTCCAAAGCGGTGCGGGCATATTTCCGGAATGTGGAAAATCTTTGCAGCCGTTTCCGAAGTGATAGCGATGTATCCCGTATTTCCGCAGCCGCCGGGGTAAAACCCGTGATGGTTTCTTCTCTTTGCAGGGATGTCTGCCGCTGTTCTTTGCGTGAAGCGGTGTTCACCGGAGGTATTTTTGATCCTACTGTCGGCGCGCTTACTTCTTTATGGAATATCGGCGGGGAAAACGAAAGGATTCCCTCTGAGGAAGAGATAGAGAAGGCAAAGGTCCTCATTGATTACAGGCATATAGAAATCGGTGAGCGATCCGTGTTTCTGAAAGAGAAAGGAATGTCTCTCGACCTGGGCGGTATCGCAAAAGAGTATGCCCTTCATAAGGCGGCAGCTCTTGCGGAACGCATGGGAGAATGCTCCATGATGATTGACGCAGGCGGAGATATCTGCGTCGTGGGAAATAAGCCGGACGGTTCTGCATGGCGTCTTGGCATCCAGCATCCCCGACAAAGGAGTACGCTCATCGCAACAGTTGCGCTCGGCAGCGAGGATACCGTAGAAACGTCAGGTGATTACCGCCGGTTTCTTTTGAAAGACGGATTGATGCAAAGCCATATTTTCCAAATCAAAAAGAAAATACCGCTTATCAGCGCCACGCTTATTTACAAAAGAAATGGGGAAATGCTCCCTGTCAGCGGCGCGGCGTGTATCGCCGGCGGTCTTGATAAGGTGCGGGAGTGGCTGGAACGGATTCCCCGGTTGGAAGGTATTTTTATCACGGAAGATTTACAGGCCTACGTGACGGAGGGAATCAGCGACCGTGTCCGTATACTTACGAAAGATACGGATCGGCGGGCTCTCATACGGCATGAATATGAAGGAGAGTGTCATGGAAGTTATTGACGTATTTAAGTCGGGCGGCCCCGTTATGTACGCGCTGCTGCTCTGTTCTATATGCACAGCGGTCATTATGATCGAGCGGGGCATGTTTTATCACCGGGCAGGAAAAAATCTGGGAATCTTTGTGGATAACCTGCCTAATATGCTTTTAAATAAAAGTTGGAATGACGCTTATGCCGATGCGGCGCAGGAAGACAATGCGGCTGCTTTTGTGGCGCAGGAAGGCATTCGTGCCGCGGCGGAAGGAAAGGATTTGCGGCTGGCATTGGATACGGCGTACAGTACGGCCGCCGCCGAACTTCGAGCCCATTTAAATTATTTATCTATGATTGTCACTTTATCCCCTCTTTTGGGGCTTTTGGGAACGATTGCGGGTATGATCAGTTCTTTCCAGATTTTCAATTTACAGGCGGGCCAGCCGATGGCTATCACCGGGGGGATTGGCGAAGCGCTTATCGCAACGGCGGCAGGTCTTTGTGTCGCTATTTTCGCTCTTGTTGTCCATACCGTTTTTGCGCAAAAGATGGATGATATTTTGACCGTTATAGAAAAAGCGGACGCCATCATCTCTTCGGAGGGCAGAAGGAGAGGCATCTGATGAGGGGGAAGCGGAATTTCCATCTGCTCTCGCAGCCGGAGGTCATCATTATCCCGATGATTGATATCATGCTCTTCCTGCTGGTATTTTTCATGGTGAGCACGATTTATATGGTTCATCTGAATACGCTTCCTGTTAATTTGCCTGCAGCGCAGGCGGCGCGATCGGAAACGAAGCCGACAGTGGTTTCTGTCACGGTGAATAAGGCGGGCCATGTCTTTTATGATATGGATGCAAAACCGACGGCCGGTATTTCCGAAAGGGTAAAGAAAACGCTTGCGGAAAAGCCGGAGACCATATTCGTCATCCGCGGGGACAGGGATACGAATTATGCGGATATTACAAGTGTGCTTGATTCGTTGAAGGCCGCGGGAGCGCGCCATGTCTCCCTGGCAGCAGAATCGGGGAAGAGGTAGTTATGCATTATCGTACGAACTGGCTTGTCGTTATTCTTCTGGCGCTTGGTCTCCATGGTGCCGTCTTTGGCGGACTGATATTGGTAAGGCCGCTGCTGGACGGATCGGCGGAGGAAGTCGCGTCGGAAGTGGGAACAACCATTGAATTGGAAGACGCACCGCAAAGCGGCGAGGGGGAAGAAACGAAAGATCCCGGCTATGAAGATGGTGCGGAGGGAGGTTCTCTTGTAGGAGAGGCACTTCCCGGCAAAGGGCTGGAAAATATAAAAGCGGCGGATATTTCTAATGAGCCGGCAGCGGAAACGGATATCGTGAAAGTTATGGAGGAACGGGAAAACCCGCCTCCCGATACGGAACCGGAACCTTTGGAAGAGACGGAAGCCGACGTTCCCGAAGAAAAGGCGGATACTGAACCGATCGTTGCGGAAAATGAAAAAGATGCGGTGAAGAAATTCCAGCAACAAATTGAAGACGCAAAAAAAGATCCGAAGAAAAAAATATCAAGTACTATCGTGGTGAAGAAAAAAGGTGACGGCAGTACGCATACGATGGGTCAGCCGCCGAAAATCATCGTGGATTCTTATCCGCCAGAAGGAATGTATACATTTAAAGGCGTTGTCCGTGTGTTTACGACGATCGGAGAAGATGGGAAGGTAAAGAAGACAAAGGTGGCGGTTACTTCAGGGCGGCGCGGTGTGGATGAGCTGGCGATGGCGTTCTGCCGCCGCTGGACGTTCAAACCGGCGCTCGACTCGAAAGGACAGCCCATGGAATGTATCAAATTGATCCGTATACCGTTCAATCTGCCGCCGGAAAAGATGAAAGATCAAATTGACAGGAATACATAGTTCATCCGGGAAATCGGCGGATGATGTGATTAAAGAGGGAGGAGCAGATGAAAAAAAGAACGATGAAATTTTTATATAGTATCGCAGCAGCGCTGTTTCTCTTGCTGACTGCGGCACTGCCTGCCGAAGCGGCACAGAACTGGATGCAGGTCTATGCCCATGTGGAGCAGATGATCAATAAGGGCGTCGAACAATATAATAACGGCGATTTAGAAGGCGCGAAACAAATAATCAATGATTCTTACTATGGGGTTTACGAAAATGACGGGCTGGAAAAAGCAATCAGGACGACTATTTCTTCGAAGAACGCCAACCTGACGGAATATCAGTACAGCGAGCTGAAAAAAGCGATTCGTGAAAATAGGGGTAAAGATGCGGTTCGCGGAGAAGCCGATAAACTTCTTTCTATGATGAAAAATGATATCGAGTCTCTTGACAGCAAAGGGGCAGGCGGCGGGCGGTGGACTTCTTTCTGGCCGGCATTCCTGATCATGCTTCGCGAAGGGATGGAAGCGATTCTCGTTCTTGTAGCGATTATGGCGTATCTGGCGAAGTCGGGAAATAAGAAATACCTCGGCACCGTTTACAACTATTCCATTGCTGCTGTGGCGGCAAGCTTTATCACTGCTTATATTTTCAGCGTTATCCTCGGTAAGTTTACCGGCGGCGCGTCAAGAGAAGCTATTGAAGGCGTGACGGCCCTCATTGCTGTCGCTGTTCTTCTGTCCGTCGGATTTTGGATGGGCGGAAAGGCAAAAGGCGATGAATGGAAGAAATATATAGAAAGTATGATGAAAACGACCATTACCACAGGGAAAGCGAGGGCTCTCGGGCTGGCGGCGTTCCTTGCGGTGTACCGTGAAGGGGCGGAAGTGATTCTTTTCTACCAGGCGCTTTTTAACGGCGCTTCAGGGGATACTGATATGATTTGGTTCGGATTCGGGACCGGATGTGCGGTTCTTGCTGTTATTTTTGCCGTTATCCGTCTGGGGCTGTTCCGTATACCGCTCCGTCCTTTCTTTATCGTCACAAGTATTCTGATGTACCTTATGGCTGTCAGCTTTGCCGGCGGCGGAATCAGCTCTTTGCAGGAAGCCCAGCTTGTTCCCCAGACAGTAATTACCGCTTCCTGGTTCCCAAATATTGACTGGCTTGGCCTTTATCCGACCTATGAGTCTGTGGGGCTCCAGCTTGCGCTTCTCATTGCAGCAGGTATCACGCTGATTGTCCGTGGAAGAAAACGCGCGTAAATATTTCTTTCGGACTCTTCAGAGGAATAAGAAGGATCCTAAGCAGGGTTATAATTGGGGGCTTGATCTCCAGGCGCCCCATTTATATACAATTATTTTTCCATTTTTTTATAAGGAGAGTGTTAAAATGAACAGTTTCAAAAAAGTTTTTACCGCAGGACTTGCTGCCGCTGCATTATTGGCGGGAGGCATGACAGCTTCCGCAGGATTCCAGGAGTATCCGATCGGCGATGAACAGGAAGATACCGTCAACCACTTCAAAGTGGCCCTCGTATATTTCCAGCCTGTACAGATGGAACCGGAAGGCTCCATGCTGGCAGCGGATAAGGCGGATATCCATATGGAGACCGATATCCATGCCACGGAAGGCAACGAATGCGGCTTCGGTATCGGAGAATGGATCCCGTACCTCACCGTCCACTATAAACTAACCAAAGTGCAGACCGGCGAGTCTATTGAAGGCGTATTCATGCCGATGAGCGCTGATGACGGCCCGCACTACGGCGCAAACCTGAAGCTTCTTGGCGCAGGGACATATGAATGCGAATTTTCCATTGACAGCCCGGCACGTCAGAATTACAGCCTCCATGTAGATAAGGAAACAGGCGTTACCGGTCATTTCTGGGAAGAACCGGTCGTCATGAAATGGACTTTCGACTACGTTCCGCGCAATTGGTAATGTAAGAAGGAAAGCAGGCGGAACGGTCTTTCCCAAGTGATGTTTTCAAGATGCTGTAAAGAAATCCCCGGGCGGCAGGACAATAAAGAAATATAATATCTGCGCTGCGGAAAAATTTCTTTATCCGGTCTGTCCCGGGGATTTACTTGCAGCCGTTTCTTTTTGTGATTATTCGAAAGGAATTCTCATGATGCAGTTTCAAATGTTTCTGCAGCAGCTTATTCCCGCCATGGAATTCGGTACTGCGCTTATGACGCCGCTGGCAGTGCTGCTTGCTATTCTGTACAGTTGTGACGGAGGGAATCTTCGCAAAACTTTCAGAAAAGCTGCTTATTGGGGATTTTGGGGCTCTGTCTTCATCATGGCGGCCAAACAGGGGACAAGAAATGCGGTCAGTCGTGAAGGGTTTGAGGGATTGATGGCATTTTTCGCCATTATCAGCGAACTTATTCTGGCAGGTGTGCTTCTCGGTTCATCCGAAAAATTCATGAAGCGGCTTGGCATTTTTAAAAAGGGCGTCATTATCAACGTACTGGCTCTTACGATGTACTACGGCATGGAAATATGGCTCATTCCCGTGACCACCGTACTGAATGTGAATAATCCGTTTTCTGCGGAAATGCTTATCCGCATGCTCGGATTTGCTACAGGATTATTTATTGCTGTCGTGGGGAGCTGGCTCATTTACCATGCGGCAAAATCGCTGAACGACAAACGGCTGTATACTGTATTTCTTATACAGGTGGCGGCGCTTTTAATTCAGCAGATTATTTATCTTGTCCAGATTCTGATGGCAAGGGGAATCCTTCCTGCACGGTACCTGATCAAGGTGATGGCACCGGTTATTGATCACCAGGACTGGTTTATTTTCATTGTGTTTATCGTGGTCTTTGCGGTTCCTGCCGCATTGTTTTCACAGAAATGCCCGGCGAGGCCGGCAGGCTGCAATCCTGCACAGTATAGGAAAATCGTGGCAGACGATATACATAAAAAGCGCTGGGGCAAGGCTTCCGTAGGCGCGCTCATCGTGATGATCATTCTTTCCAGCGTGGGCAGTGCTTATGCAAACAAAAAGGAAGAATTGGTTCCTGCGGTGTCCATTACCGCAAAGGATCAGATGGTGAGCATTGATATCAATAAGGTGAATGACGGACATCTCCACCGTTTTGCCTATCGGACGAAGAAAGGGACGCAAGTGCGTTTCATCGTGGTGCTGAAAGGCGGCTCCGCTTACGGAGTCGGACTGGACTGCTGTGAAATCTGCGGGCCGACAGGCTATATTGAAAGAGAAGGACAAATCGTCTGCAAACTTTGCGACGTGGTTATGAATAAGCAAACAATCGGACTTCCCGGCGGCTGCAACCCGATTCCCGTAAAATATGGAGTAGGGAACGGACAGATCCGGATCGAGCAGAAAGAGCTGGATGCCGCAGCGAAGTATTTCCGTTAGCAGAAAGGAGGATATAATTGTTCTGGCAAATGGTAAAAGGCGCCATACTCCGGCAGGGGCGCCAGCTTCTTTTCGTGGCGCTTACCGTAGCCCTCGGCATTTCACTGGCAACGGCGATGCTGAATGTCATGTTTGACGTAGGAGAAAAGGTGAATCAGGAACTGAAAGCCTTTGGCGCAAATATCACGGTGACGTCAAAAAATTCCTCCATTCTGAAAGATATTTACGGGCTGGACGATGAATCGGCACCGAAAGAATACTTGAAAGAATCTGACCTGGGGCAAATCAAGACTATCTTTTGGACAAATAACATTGTCGCCCTTTCTCCCCATCTGAACGGCCATGTCACGTTGGACAACGGTGTATCTGTTCCTGTTTCAGGCACATGGTTTGATCATAAGATGGATCTTCCCACCGGTGAAGTTTTCGTTACAGGAGAGCAATATCTCAAGTCCTGGTGGCAGGTAGATGGAGAATGGCCTGAAGAAAAAGAAGAAAATTCCGTTCTTGTGGGGAAGGATCTGGCGGCTTCCCTGCATGTAAAAAAGGGAGACACCCTCTACTATACTAATAAGGATGGAACAAAAGGTTCATTTACCGTTTCAGGCATTCTTACCGGCGGCGGTGAAGAAGACGGTGAAATTATCGCGTATCTTCCGGCTGTGCAGAAAGCTCTCGGTCTGGAAGGAAAGGTGGATACCGTCACTGTCAGCGCCATGACGACACCCGAAAACGAATTGGCCCGCCGTGCCGCTGCCAATCCGAAAAGCCTTTCTATCAAAGAATATGAAATCTGGTATTGTACTTCATATGTAAGCTCCATCGCTTATCAGATCGAAGAGGTCATCCACGGTTCCGTGGCCCGTCCTGTCCGCCAGATTGCCGAATCGGAAGGGCGTATTCTGGACAAAACACAGCTTCTTATGCTTCTTATTACTGTCCTTTCCCTGCTTTCTGCCACCATGGGGGTTTCTAACCTGGTCAGCGCAAATATCATGGAAAGAAGCAGGGAACTGGGGCTGCTGAAGGCCCTCGGCGCAACGGATGTTTCGGTAATCATCCTCGTCCTGTCGGAAATTTTTATGGCGGGTCTGGCAGGCGGTATCTTAGGCTATTTTGTAGGGATCGGCTTTGCGCAGATTATCGGTCATGCCGTTTTCGGATCGGGTATCGCGGTGAACCTGATTGTCATTCCGATTCTCATCGTGCTTCTGATTCTTATGATCCTGCTTGGCAGTCTGCCTGCGATTCGTTCGATTCTCAGGCTCCGTCCGGCAATTGTTCTCCATGGCAGGTGATTCCTATGAATATAAAACGATTACATATGTACCTGGTCATGGTGACAAATGCGCTTCTGCGGAGAAAGCTGAGAATGTTCATTGCCCTTTTGGCGGTGGCCATCGGTGCGACAATTATTTCGGGCATGATCACGGTGTATAAAGAAGTACCTGAGCAGATGGGGCGTGAATTCCGCGCATACGGTGCAAATCTCCTCCTGCTTCCCGCCAACGGGAAAACAACTATGGAGGAGGCGGCCGTCGCTCCTGTTTATGACATGCTGAAGGACAAAGAAATAATTGGTGCGGCGCCTTTCCTTTATGAACGTTTGAAGATTAATGAATCACCCGTACTTACCGGCGGCACTGATTTCAATGAGATCAGAAAGGTAAGCCCCTACTGGCAGATCAATGGAGAAATGCCGAAAGAAAATTCCAAAGAAATACTCCTTGGCTATGAGCTGTCCGAACGCTTTCAGGCGAAACCGGGGTCGCAGGTGATCGTAGCGCTTGGCGACGGAACGAAGGAAGAAACATATACCGTTTCAGGCATTGTCCGTACCGGAGGCAAAGAAGAACAATTTGCCTATGTGGATATTAAGAGCCTTTGGGATTTTCTGGGAAAGCCGAATCTTCTGAGCATGGTGCAGGTGAGTGTTGTGGCGAATTCAGAAGACCTGGAAGCTCTTGCGGCCCGTATGGCGGCCGAAACACCCGATGTCCATCCGCAGACAGTAAAGCAGATTGCCGCATCGGAACAGACCGTCCTCGGCAAACTGCAGGCCCTTGTTCTGCTCGTTACGGTAGTTGTTCTCCTTCTGACGCTTGTCTGTGTGGGAACGACGATGACCGAAGTCGTTTCTGAACGGCGCCGTGAAATCGGTTTGAAGAAAGCCCTTGGGGCAACGAACAGAAATATAGCAGGAGAGTTTTTCGGAGAAAGCTGTATGCTCGGCTTTATCGGCGGAATAATCGGCACAGGATGCGGATATCTTTTTGCACTTGCCGTCGGAGTCAATGTTTTTGGCAGGAGTCTTGAAGTTTCATTTCCCATTGCGATTATGACGATTATTCTTTCCATTGTAGTGACAGCCGTGGCGACGATGCTGCCTGTACGAACCGCTGTAAAAGTGGAGCCGGCCATCGTCCTGCGTGGTGAATAAGGAGCGTATGATGAGTCTTTTAAAATTAACCGATGTGGGCATGCTCTACGGCGGGCGTGTTCCTGCACTGGAACATATCAACCTGACCGTGGAAAAAGGAGACTGGCTCGCCGTCATGGGGCCGTCCGGTTCAGGGAAAACCACGCTGATGAATATCATCGGCTGTATGGATAAACACACTTCGGGGGAAGTCATCCTTGACGGAATCAATCTGAATGAAGTGTCCAAAAACGAACTGACACAGATCCGGCGTGATAAAATCGGCATGGTGTTTCAGCAGTTCCATCTGATTCCCTATCTGACGGCTGTGGAAAATTTGATGGTCGCCCAATACTATCACAGCATTCCCGACAAGAAAGAAGCCATGGAAGCCCTGGCCCGTGTCGGTCTTGAAGACAGGGCGGGTCACCTGCCGAGCGAGCTTTCCGGCGGCGAACAGCAGCGCGTGTGTATCGCAAGAGCTCTGATCAATTATCCGGTCCTCATTCTTGCCGATGAACCGACAGGAAATCTGGATGAGAAAAATGAAAAACTGGTCATGAACCTTTTCCGTGAACTCAATGAAGAGGGGCATACCATCATTACCGTTACCCATTCCGACCATGTCGGCAAAGCGGCAAAACGGATCGTTATCATCGAGCATGGACATATGCGTGAAGGAGGAGAAGAAGAAAAAGCATGAAAAATTTAAAGAAATATGGTGCTGCGGCTGCAGCCGGCCTGGTGGCAGCGACGCTGCTCAGCGGCTGCGGTGATACCAAAGAAGCGCCTGCGTCCGAAGGCAGCACAAAATCGGGGCTGACCCAATATAAACCGCCGAAAGTGGACACGAAAGGGCTCCTTTCCAAGGCGAAAGACGGTACCTTTGAAGGAAAGAGCGCCGCAAATGGAGAAGGAGAGTATTCCATTATTTCCATTACGGTGAAAGACCATAAAATCACGGCAGCTACTTTTGACGGCTTCCTGAAAGACGGAAAACGGAAAGGGGAGGATTATGGAAAAACAAACGGAAAAATAGAAAATAAGGTTTATTACAACAAAGCCCAGCTTGCATTGAAAGCAAATAAAACTTATGCGGAAGCGCTGCTGCAGAAACAGGAGTTGAATAAAGTCGATGGCATCTCCGGCGCTACCCTTTCCTATAAGCAGTTTTTCGATGCGGCGCAGCGTGCTTTGGAAGAAGCGGGCAAATAATTATTGTCATCGGGAACGTGTAACAGCGTTCCTATTTTTATTTCCATGGACGGCGGGATATAATGTAAAAAAACAGGAAGGAAAACCATGGACAGAAAAAAGAAAGCTGACGGACTTTTGGCGGGTACTGTATTAATCTGCCTGCTTGCGGCGCCATTTAAAGAAACCGGCTTGCTTGGCGGCGGACTTTTCCATATGGCCTTTGCTGCTTCCGTAGGAGGAATTGCCGACCTTTTTGCCGTATCTTCCCTTTTCGGAAAACCGCTGGGGATTTCCTGCCGCACTGACATCATTGCCAGACGGCGGGACCAAATCGTGGACATGGCGCGGGACATGGTAGGGAAAGAACTGTTTACAGAAGAACTGCTGGAAGATTTTTTGGAAAAGAATTTAAGCTGTGAGCTTATTCTTGCCCAAATTGAAAAACAGGAAGAACTTCTCCTGCCTTTACTGGAATCTGCCTGCCGCTGCGGCATTCTTGCCGTGGATAAAGGCAAGATCTGGAATCTGCTTCTTCGGGAAGGGAAAAGTGCTATTCAAAAAGAAAATTGGGCAGACCGTATCGCTTTTGCTCTTTACACATTGAAAAACTATGAAGGAAAACAGGTACTTGCCCAAGTACTTGCGAAAGAAGCGAAAGGATTCCTTCAGAACCGCTTTACCCAGACAGAAGTAAGACGGCTCTATCAAAGCGCCTGGGCGAAGTACAGGGACAGGGGGTGGTTCCGCGGTTTGCTGGAGAGCTTTGTTGAAAGAGAAGAAACGGAAAATATCCGCCTTATTCAGGAGCAGGTGTGGAATCTGGCGGATTCCATCGTTGATCCCGGAAGCGAAGTAAGGTGCGCTCTTGGAAAGAGCTATGACAGCTTTCTTAAACGGCTTACAGAAGATAAAAAACTGCAGGAGGAAATCAATACATGGGTGTCCGCTAATCTTGCAAGTCTTTTGGAAAACAGGAAAGACTTCTTTGAAAACCTTTGGGACAGCCATCAGGAAAATGCGGAAAAATTTCTGGCAGGAAAAATACTGGACCTTGTAAAAAATGAATTGGGGAATCCTGAAAAAAAGGAAAGAAACGATAAATTCCTCTTAAAGCAATGCAGGCGCCACATCGGCTGGCTCCATGAAAAAATTGCCGGCGGTGTCACCAAAGCACTCTCTCCTTATGACGGCAGAAAGATGGCAAGCATGGCAAAGAACAGTGTCGAAAATGAAGTGCAGGCCATCCGGATCAACGGTACCCTTATGGGAGGACTTGCAGGTGCTGCATTTTACATGATTTCTCTGGCAATAGGAGGCTTCTGATGAAAAGATATAAAACGGCAAATCTCATCTTCCTGGCATCAGCTATCCTTCTCGGAATCGCCATGGGAGTCCGTTATTTCTATAGAGATGCTTTGGCAGGGCTTTTTTACTTTCTTGCCCAGTCCTGTCTCATCGGCTGTTTTGCCGACTGGTTTGCCGTAGAAGCCCTTTTCCGGAACAGACTTCATCTTCCTCTTTTTAAACCGCTTATTCCTGCCAACAGGAAAGCCGTTCTCCGGCGGCTTCAGGAAACGGTGGAAGGAAAACTGGTGGGGAAAGAAACTTTTACTGACTTGCTGAAAAATTTTTCCCTCATTCAATTCATTGAAAAAGAAGCAGAAGGGTCCGTGAAAGACATAGAAACCGACCTTGCCCGGAGCGGCGGCGAACTTCTTCTGGGATTCATGGAAAACCATAAGAAAGACTTGTCCCGCTGGATCAGGCAAGGCGTGGATAATGTAAGAGTCAGTCTTGGCTTTTATCTCAGAGAAAAAGCGCTGGAAGGAAACTATACGGAGCAGTTTCTGGATAAACTCCTTGAAGAAGCACAGCGCGCCGTCAAATCGGATCAAATGAAGCAGATAATCACAAATAAACTGGAAAAATTGGGAGAAAATCGGGAGCGCGGATTTTTGGAAAGGCTCGTTTATAGCTTTGCAAAGTTTACAAATACTGTAGACTATGAAGACATGGCGGAAGCTTTCCTTGCGGCGCTGTCAGAACGAATCGAACTGTGGCGCGTGGATATCCACCCTTTTCACAAAACGCTCCTGAAAGAATGGAATGCTGCTGTAGAAGCCTTCCTGAAAACAGAAGAAGCGGAAAAAGCCCTTGTCCATTTTGCGGAAGAACTCTATCAATCTGTTTCCGTGGAAGAAAAAACGGATGCCTTATACAACAGTCTTTATGAAAAATGGGCGGCAGGAGATCAATTTGAAAAACGTTTCGTCCCGAAATTGCGGGCTATGCTCCACAATGCTCTCCGAAGCGTGGCGGAAAACAAAGAACTCCGTGCCGGCATTGATGAGAGCGCCAGAGCTTTGGGAGGAAATATTTTGGAAGAAGAATATCCCCATATTTCTTCCGTCACCGCAGATATCCTGAAGAAATTCAAAGATAGCGACTTGAATGAATTTATTGAAGCAAAAGTCCACAAAGAACTGGAAGGCATCCGGATCAACGGGGCTGTTGTGGGACTCGCTGCCGGCTTCGCACTCTACGGATTGATTGAGTATCTTTACTTGCCTATTATTTCCTTACTCTTTTCGTTATAAAGGAAATCTGTAAGTCCTGACGAATAAAAAGTCCTGTAAAAGGCAGGCCGGTTTTTGTTATAATGGGCAAAGAGGTGATGATAATGGAATTTTTAAATGAAAAGAACATGATTGTTGACGGCGTGGACAAGTATTATGTTTCCGAACTGAAGCGTGTATACGGCAGTGCGGAATACGATGGAGAGGAATTTGTTTTCCTTTATGATCCGGAACAGGAAGACACTACCCGCGCCTATCGTCCTGACAGCTTCGTGATGGCGGTGATGATGGACGATGAGATTTTCGACGGCAAGGTACTTCAGTACCTCGTGACCCTGTCCTATGACGGACATGTAAAAGGCGTGGAATACTTGGGACTGGATGATGCAGGCCGTCCTGATGCCGTTGATGTGGAATAAAACAGACTGATGAATGAAGAAAAGGAGTTGTGAAAAGATGAGTTTCTTTTTGCAGCTCCTTTTGTGACGGTTTTATGAGTAATAAAAGAGCTGCGAATCGGGATCGTCCCTTTCACAGCCCTTTTTTGTTTTATTCAATTTTCAGTAAAGTATTATCTGTCGCCCAGGTGGTTATCGAACATGTAGAGGAGAGCGGCGCCTTCCTGTGCTTTTTCGAATCCCGTGATGTTGTCGCGGGCGTTGACTTCTTCTTCAATCTGTTCGGTGACGTACCACTGGAGGAAAATTTCGGTTTCCAGATCGCCTTCTTCGCGGGCAAGTTTAACAAGGCTGCGGATGGAAGCGGAAACAGCTTCTTCGTGAGCCAGAGAGTCTTTAGCGACATCCAGCGGATTGTCGTAGTGTTTCTTGACACCTTCAATCGGAAGGAAGTCGACGGTACCGTCTCTGTCTTCAATGTAAGCAATGAGTTTCAGGGCGTGTTCTCTTTCTTCTTCATACTGTTTGTCCAGCCATTTTGCATAGCCGTTCAGTGCTAGATTTTTCATGTCGTGGGACATGGAACGATAGAGGTAGCCGGATGCAAATTCCATGTTTACCTGTTCAACAAGCGCTTTTAAAAGTTTCTTTGATAATTTCATGATAAATCTCCTTTTTTTATAAACTCTTAAGTATCTAAAACTTTCTATACATACTATAACATAGAAAAATATCGATGTAAAGGGGCGAGTTAAAAAGATTAAAAAATTTTTTAGGCAGTCTTTTCTAATGCATGACGTATTATAGAAATACGTATAGGAAATACTCTTTATAAAAAATATTCATTCCTTTGTAGTGGTATTTATTTCAGCAGAAAGCTGCTTTGACTTGACAATACTTGACAGTATCTATGGTTGGGCATACAATTTTTAGAATAGTATTAAATGGGAAGTTATGCCCGAAACAAGTTATGTAAAAGTGGAGGATAAGATGAGCAAGCCTCTTGTTGCTATAGTAGGACGCCCGAATGTGGGAAAATCTACGATTATTAACGGCCTTGCCCAGAAGCGTGTGTCAATTGTTGAAGATATCCCCGGTGTGACGCGGGATCGTATTTACTGTGACGTGCGCTGGCTGGATCGTGAGTTTACCATGATTGACACGGGCGGTATTGAGTTCCGTGATGAAGCGGATCAGATATCCGATGGTATCCGCCAGCAGGCGCAGCTTGCCATGGAAGAGGCAGATGTGATTCTTTTTGTCGTCGATGCCCGTGTCGGTGTGCAGGAGGATGATCAGACGATTGCAGGAATGCTTAGGCGTACGGGAAAACCAGTGGTACTCTGCGTGAATAAAGTGGACAGTGAAAATCAGAAAATGGATACGTATGAGTTTTATTCCCTGGGAATCGGCGATCCCATGCCGGTATCCGCTGTGAACCATCTGGGATTCGGTGATTTGCTGGATAAGATTTCGGAAGGATTTCCGCCTCGTGAGGAATATGATTCTCCCGATATCATCCGCACAGCGATCGTGGGGCGTCCGAATGTAGGGAAATCGACGCTGATCAATTCTCTTCTCGGCTATGAGCGTTCTCTTGTGGCTGATGAAATGGGAACTACTCGTGACGCTGTGGATTCCGTATGGAAATATAAAGGGAAGACTTTCATTCTTGTAGATACGGCAGGGATGCGTAAGAAAGGAAAGATTGACGAACCTCTGGAAAAGTACAGTGTTATCCGTTCGATTCGTGCAATTGATAATTGCGATGTGGCGATTTTTGTCCTTGATGCGAACGATATGCTTACGGAACAGGATAAAAAGATTATCGGGTATATCCATGAGGCTGGCAAAGGACTTATCCTTATGGTGAATAAGTGGGATATGATTCCCAAAGAGACGAATACCATGGTGGAATTGGAAAAGCAGGTACGTGACGGCCTTCCTTTTGCTCCTTATATCCCCATGCTTTTTGGATCGGCTCTGACAAAGCAGCGCATCCAGCGCCTCGGCGATATGATTTACAATGTGGCGGAGCAGCAGTCCATGCGGGTGTCTACGGCAGTTCTGAATGATTTGCTGGATGATGCGAAAATTGTGAATCCACCTCCTGCCCATTCAGGCCGTGTGGCGAAAATTTATTATATGACGCAGGTGGGGATCCGTCCGCCGACTTTCGTCATGTTTGTGAATGACGCGAACCTGATTCATTTTTCTTATGTCCGTTTTATAGAAAACCGTCTTCGCGCCGCCTTTTCTTTTGAGGGGACACCAATCCGTATCGTGCTGCGGAGCAAGAAAGACGGTGACGAATTATGATGGAAACGGTTGTAATCGTACTTCTTGCCTATCTTATCGGTGCTGTCCCGTCAGGATATCTTATTGGGCGGATCTTCTACGGCGTCGATTTGAAGAAGACGGGAAGCGGAAATATCGGAGCAACAAACGCGTACCGTACACTTGGAATGAAAGCGGGGCTGGCGGTGTTTTTCTGTGATTTCATGAAAGGGGTTATTGCTGTTCATCTGGGAATGCCCGAACCGACAACGGTTCTCTTATGTGCGCTTTTTGCAATTATCGGGAATGACTGGTCCATTTTCCTTAAGTTTAAGAGCGGCAAAGGGGTAGCCTGCGGTGTGGGAGCCTTTACGTATATCTGTGCGCCGGCGACGATTGCATCATTTATCGTCTGGCTCATTGTTTTTCGATGGAAGAAAATCGTTTCGCTCGCCTCAATCGCGGGTGCACCGGTGGTACCGATCGTTATTTGGGTTTTGGGAGAACCTTGGGAGTATGTGGCATTCAGTCTGGCGGCGGCTCTCATTGTTGTGGTAAAACATAAGGAAAATATTGAAAGACTTCTGCGGGGAGAAGAAAAACCGATTATATAGGGAAAGAAGGAATCGCAGTGAAAATAGCCATGATCGGTTCCGGCGGATGGGGGACGGCGATGGTTACATCGCTTGCCGCCCGCCATGATGATTTGGAACTGTACTGCCGCAGGGAAGAAGCGGCACGGGAGTTGAAGGAAACAAGAGAGAATAAAGAATATTTACCGGGGGTCCGCATTCCAGTCCATGTAAAAATTACGAGTGATTTGGAAAAAGCTGTGTCCGGTGCGGACTGCGTGGTGTTGTCTACTCCGTCTAAAGCGGTAGAAATAACGGCGGAAGCTATGGCGCCTTTTATGAAGAAAAATGCTGTTGCAGTATGTGCTTCTAAAGGTCTTGCCGATGAGGCGGGCCATCGTTTATCGGAAATCATTTCAGAAAAGTTTTCTTCCGTAACGGACCGGATTGTTGTTTTATCCGGACCGAATCATGCGGAAGAAGTGGGTCTCGGTCTTCCGGCGGCAACCGTGGCGGCATCGGAAGTGCCGGAAGCTGTACAGATCGTGCAGGATGTTTTCATGCGGCCCGTGTTCCGTGTATACCGCAGTGATGATATCCGCGGCGTAGAATACGGCGGCGCATTGAAAAATATCGTAGCTCTTGCCTGCGGTGTGCAGGACGGAATAGGTCTCGGTGATAATTGCCGTGCTGCGCTTATGACACGGGGGCTTGTGGAAATGGCAAGATTTGGTGTGCATTTCGGCGCCCGCCGGGAAACTTTTTTCGGCTTATCGGGAATGGGCGACCTTGTTGCTACATGTACCAGTACCCACAGCCGCAATCACAGGGCGGGCCTTATGTTGGGAAAAGGAAAGACCGCAAAAGAAATCTGCGAAGGAACCCACATGGTGGTGGAAGGAATGCGCACGGCTTTCCTGGTGAATGAAATCGCAAGGCGCGAACATATCGATATGCCGATTACCGAAGAAGTGTGCCGCCTTCTGGAAGGGGAACACACGGCGCAGGAAGCCTTGGAAAATTTGATGACCCGTGCGAAAAAGGCGGAAATTGAGACGTATCTGGAGCCCTGATAAAAACCGGGCGGGGAATCATAGTATAAATATATGAGCCGTTTGCCACATTGTGGTATAATTTAATAAATTTCCAAGTTAGTATTTCAAGCAGTATATTTTTTGAAAACTGATGGGAAATAAGAACATCATCCTTGAAACGGAATGAAAAATGAGAATCATTGGAGGAAGCGCGAAAGGGACAGCCTTGCTGTCGCCTGTGGGGAAGGGGATGACCCGGCCTACGCTCGGACGGGTACGTGAAAGTATATTCAATGTGCTTGCCAATGTGGGAATGAAAGATACCCGTGTGCTTGATATTTTTGCAGGAACCGGCGCGATGGGGCTGGAAGCTTTGAGCCGGGGCGCGGCACATGCGACATTTTTGGATAAGGCGACATGTAAGCTTATCCGTGAGAATGCGGTGAAATGCCATGTGGAAAACAGGGCGGATGTTTTGCCCGGCGATGTCAGCCGTTCTTTGGCGAAGCTTGCAGGGAACAGGTATGACTATTTGTTTATGGATCCTCCTTACGGAAAGGGCTATATTGATCAAATTCTTGCTTTGATTTTCGCTTGCAGGCTTCCTGCTGAGAATGCTATTATTATTGCAGAGCATTCTGTAGAAGAACCGCCGGATATGACCTGTTTGGAGGAGAAATGCTCGGTATGGAAAGAAAAAAAGGTAGGAAATATTGTTGTTACTTACCTCCTTTGCCGGGGTTCTGAGGGAGAAGTTTCATGAAAATCGCTATTTGTCCGGGCAGTTATGATCCGGTCACTTATGGCCATTTGGACATCATTAAGAGAAGCGCCGTGCTTGTAGATAAATTAATTGTTACGGTGTTTGTGAATCCGTCTAAAAAGACATCCCTTTTTTCTATTGAAGAACGGCTGGATATGCTTCGGGAAACGACGAAGGATATTCCCAATGTAGAAGTAGATACATCGACGGGGCTGCTCAATGTGTATGCTGCCAGTAAAAACTGCCATCTTCTCATTCGCGGCCTGCGGGCGTTCAGTGATTTCGAATATGAATTCCAGCGGGCGCTCATGATTAAGAAGATTGATCCTACGTTGGAAACCGCTTTTTTCATGACAGACGGACGGTATTCATACCTGTCCTCCACTGGCGTGAGGGAATTGGCATATTTTAACGGTGATGTGTCACAGATGGTTCCCCCTTATGTGGAAGCTATGATAGAGAAAAAATTAAAGTTACTTAAGAAATGAGGTTGTAAAATGGATACGAGAAAATTGCTTGAAGAACTTGAAAATGTTATTGACAGCGCAACTGAAGTACCATTCTCCAACAAGAAAATGGTAGACAAAGATGAAATCGAACGACTGATTGACGCGATTAACCAGTCGCTTCCCAATGAATTGGAGAGTGCCCGCCGTATCGTTGCCGATAAGGAGAGAATTCTTCTGGATGCAGAGAAAAAAGCGGATGACACCATTGCCCAGGCGAAAGATTACATCGCAAGGATTACCGAAGAGAGCGAATTGGTAAAACAAGCGCAGGAAAGGGCTAATGAAGTAGTGACTTCCGCCAACCATTCCGCCGAGGAATTGCGCAGCAGTTCCGTTACCTACGCGACTGATGTTTTGAAATACGTGGAAACGAATATGGAAAACATGCTGGATACCTTGAAGAAGAACCGCCAGAGCTTGATTGATTCCAACACGGCAGTTGCCAGGGAAGAACAGAAATAAAAGATTTCAGCTTTTTGGAATACGTTTATCTGTATTATTCATGGTGTAAGAAGGAAACGGAGTCCGACGATGGGAAGTATGAACAGAAAGCAGACGCTTCTTTGCGCCCTTGCCTTTATCATACCGGCTCTTGTCGGATTTTTTGTTTGGAGTGATGATGGGAAACGCTCCGGAGAAGATTCCGTGGTTGCGGAAATAACGGAAAGCGGAAACGCAAATGAAGAAAGCCGTGTCCTCGTATATGTCGTAGGCGCCGTGAAAGAACCGGGTGTCTATGAACTGCAGCGGGGGAGCCGCGTGTATGACGCGGTGCAGGCTGCCGGAAACGTTCTTCCTTATGCAGATATGGAAAGCGTCAATATGGCAGAACCCGTTGAAGATGCTATGAGGGTCTATATTCCTCTCAATCCGGAACGGACGACTCCCGCCGCAGCCGGTTTGGTGAATATTAATCATGCCTCGGGAACGGAGCTGGAAACACTTCCCGGCATCGGAGCCAAGACGGCAGATAAAATTATTGAATACAGAAACGAACATGGCGGGTTCCGCTCAAAAGAGGAATTGAAAGAGGTACCCACCATCGGGGAGGGGAAGTACGCCAAAGTGTCAGAGCGGATTACCTTATGAAACGGAAATATATATTTCTTTGGTGTGCTTCCTTTTTGGCTGCAGGGATATTTTTTGCGTCTTTTTTTGAGTTTTCTCTTTTTGGGGGAGGACTCTTTTTATTTTTGTCTTTGATGGGTGTCCTTTCAGGGAGAGTTTTCGGGAAAACAGGTGCTGTGTGGGTATGCGGTGCTCTTTTTTTATGTGCTGCCGGTGCGGTCCGTATGGAAATGGCAGAAGAAATATGGAGACAGCAGTCACAGTACATTGTGGGCAGTGAAGGAACCTTCTGCGGCATCGTTGCAGAGGAACCTCTTGTGTACAAAGGGGAGGACGGATATGCCCGGTACCTTATTGATCTGAGGAAAATCCGTTATGCCGATGGAGAAGAAAAAAGCATTTCAGGAACAGTGTACCTGTATGACTTTGCTGTTGAGAATAAATATCCTGTCGGAACTGCACTGGAAGCGGAAGGAAAGCTGCGGCCCCTCCGTTTATATAAGAATCCGGGGAAGATCGATCTGGAGAAGCGCTACGAAAGCGGGCATCTCTTAGGACGAATTTACAGCAAGGAGAACAACCGTATCCGCCCTGCAGGAGAAACCGGGGAGTATAGGGTGACGCGCTGGGCGGAAACGATGAGGGAACGGTTGGCATGTTCTTTTGCTTCCTACATGGATCCGGTACGCCTTCCTGTTCTGATGACACTTCTTTTCGGCGGACACTATTCAGAAATTCCCAAAGATATCATCCATTCTTTTTCAGTGACCGGCATTATTCACATCTTGTCCGTTTCCGGTTCTCACATCGCGCTGCTTTTCGGTTTTTTATATTTCCTTGGGAAGTGGCTGGGGCTTTCCATGAAGGTAACGGTGGTTCCCGCTGTGCTTCTTGTGCTCGTGTACGCCGCTATGTCAGGCTTTGTGCCTCCTGTGATCCGCGCGTCCCTCATGGGAATTCTTGCCGTGATCGGTGTCCTTCTGGAACGGGGGAGGACGGCGCTCAATCTTCTGGGAGCGGCAGTGGCGGGGATGCTCTTGTGGAACCCCTATTTCCTTTTTGATATCAGCTTCCAGCTTTCCGTCTGCGCGTCGGCAGGAATACTGCTTTTTTATGAACCGCTTCGGCATGCGCTTGCCCGATTAGGAAAAATTCCGCCCCGGATCTGTGAAGGCTGTGCTCTTTCTACGGCGGCCCAAGTCCTCGTGCTTCCCATTATTTTGTATAATTTTCATAGTTTCCCACTATATTTCATACCTGCCAACCTGATCGTTGTGCCGCTTTTGGAATGGGTGATCATTGGGGGACTTTTGGCGGCGCTCTCTTCTTTCCTTTTGATGCCCTTGGCAGGAGGAATCTTGCAGTTTGCCGATTACTTCCTCTGGGCGGCGCTGCGGTTGAATGGATTTATTTCTTCACTGCCGGAAGCGTCTTTTGAAGCGGGCAGTCTTTCCCTTGCCGAAGGGATTTTGTATTATATAGGAGTGGCGGTTTTCTGTTTCAAAAGAAAATGGGAACGGAAAGGGCAATATCTTCTTGCCGGTATCATTTTTTCAGGGGCGATTCTTTTGTTGGCAGAATGGGCGGCGCGCTGGGAGACCGTTCTGCTGGCGCCTGATTTGGGAGCAGATACGGGGACGGTACTTATCTCCGGTGACGCGAAGATCGTGTATTATAAAAGCAGCGGGATTCCTTCGGCGGCAAGCGGACGCGAATTGGATTCAATCTTAGGGTACCATGGAATTTTTGATATAGACGTGCTTCTTCTCAATCTGGAAGAGGTGAAGAAGCCTGTCCCATTTGAAATGGATACAAGAATAAAAGAGATATGGGCGGTCGGAGGAAAAGCGGAAACGCTTGCACCTTTCCTTATAAAAGATTTCAAAGGAACAGTCAGAAACCTATCGCCGTCGCGCCTGCGCTTAAAAAACGGATTGACAGTCATAACAAACGGAAGTGCCCTTCGTGTGGGAAAAGGTTCGTGGGATGTATACTTTGCAGGAAATAAGAATTTCAGTGAAGGAGATTCCCCCCACACTGCATGGGTGGGAGGATCGAACGGTTTCCGCCGCGGCGTATCGGAAAAGGAACTGGACAGATTAAGACCTGAAGCGGCAGTATATGGAGGCGGCGGGCGATTCGCCGGTGAGGACAAAGATGTTTTTTATCTCTGCAATTGTCCCGTAGCATATACGGAGAGCGAAGGGATGGCGGAATTGATATGGGAAAAAGACGGATGGCGTTTATTGCAGGAAAGATGGGACGGAAATAATGGCAGTAAAACAAATCTTATCCAATTGCAAAATTTTATACGGTAATGACTCGGTTACTATCGGATTGCGGAGAGAGGAAATCATCCGTGATTATTTTCATGGAGAAATACTCGAGGTGACGGTGCTTGATTCTCCGGGGAATTATGACCTTTACAGGAGTTATCTGGAAGGGCAGTCCCTCTTTGCCGCAAAGACGGCAGTGGTCATGGAGAATCCTTTTTTTATAAAAAGGCCGCCGAAAGATAAAAAGGAAGAAAATGAATTTAACGGTTTCATAAATGTACTGAAAGAGTTGACACCCGATATATTGGCGATTTTTACGGTAGACGGCGCTTTAGATAAAAGAACGAAGGCCTCTAAAACGTTACTTTCTGTCTGCGGGAGTGAAGAATGCAGTCTTTTAGCGCCGCGGGAGGGCGCGTCCGTCATGGCGCGGATGCTTATGGACTGCGGGAAGCGGGTGGAGCCGGAAGCACGGGCGTATATGGAAGAAGTTATCGGTTCCTGGGAGACGATTTCCCGCCCTTTTCTTCAAACAGAATGTGATAAAATCGTATTAATGGCAGGAAACAGGACCGGTATTTCGAAAAAGCTTCTGGAATACGCTTTGCCTGAGTATATGGATCAGGGGATTTTTAAGTTTACTGATGCCCTGATTGCCAAAAATGCGTCTGCCGTTATGGAGAATACCGATCATGTGTTTACGGACGTGTCGGAAACAATTAAAAATCTGGGATTTATTTCCGCTAAGTTCAGAAAAATAAAAATACTGAAAGAAATGCAGCGGAACCATGCACCCTTGCCGCAGATACAGAAAGCGGCAGGGGTGACGAACCAATGGGCGTGGAAAAATCTGGAGAAGGATGCCCGCTTTGTTTCTGAAGAAGATGCGGAATGGATGCTGCTGAATATATTTGAGTATCATTGGGGAATTCGCGAAGGAAGTGCTCAAACGGTAAAAGAGTTGCTGCTGCGTTATTGTATGCGTAAATGAGAGAGGCGGATATGTATAAAGCTGTAAAAGTTTTCTGGGGTATTTTTGTGTCGGCTGCTGTTCTTGCCGGAGCAGCTCCTTTTGTCTGGGCGGGGAAAGACACGGTCATCCCCGGCATCCGACTGAACGGTACCGCGGTAGGTGGCATGGGGAAAGTCCGGCTGGAGGAGTTTTTTCGGGAAAAGAATGAAGAGCTTGCCGCAAAAAAACTGGCACTTAACCATGGCGCGGTTCATGAAGAGTGGTCATATAAGGATTTAAACGTGCATTTTGATAAAAGCAGGGCAGATGAGCTTTTGCGGTTGGGGAAAACGGGAAATCTGCTTTCTGACTGGATCACCCGCTGGAAAGCAGTCATTTACGGTGATGTAGTAGGGGTGGTTCCGCTTTATGACAGGGAAACGCTTTGCACGAAAGTGGATGAACTTGCCGTGAAGTATGGGCAGACGCCGAAAGAGGCTATGCCTGTCATAAAAGATGACGGGACAGTGGAATTTATTGAGGGCGTACCTTATCTTGTTTTTGATCGGCCGAAACTTGTGGAAATCGTAGGAAATGCCCTTGTCAGTGAAGATACGGATGCTGTGGAAATTCCCGTGACGGAAGAAAAGATGCCGATGCTGACAAAGGAGCGGTTGAAAAATTTTAATACGGTTCTCGGTGTTTATACGACGAATTTTGGGGAAAGTCCCAACAGAAGCAGAAATATCGAATTAGCGGCGGAAGCTATCAGAGGGTCTGTAGTGGATCCGGGTACCGTATTTTCCTATAACGATGCTACAGGAGAACGGTCTCCGGACAAGGGATACTTGGAAGCGCCTGTCATTGTGAATGGAAAGCCGCAGCCCGGTTATGGCGGCGGCGTGTGCCAGGTGAGCACAACACTTTTTAATGCGGTGCTTCTTTCGGGAATGGAAGTGACAGAACGGAGTCCTCATTTTTCACCGGCATCGTATGTGCCCATAGGACAGGATGCTACTGTTTCTTATGGGGACCTGGATTTTCAATTTATAAATAATTTTAAAAATCCGGTTTACGTATATACGAAGTATGAACCAGGCGCGGTGACATGCTGGATCATCGGCGCCAGGGAGGATAAACCGGAGGAATCCCGCGTTCTGCTTGAGTATTCGGGCGCGATAGGATTCAATACGCAGGAAAAGGTGGATCCCGTGCAGACGGAAGAAAAGACGGTAGAATACGGACATGAAGGATATAATGCGGGAATCCTCCAGTATGCCCGCTGGGCGGACGGACGTGTTTACGAGAGAAGTTTCCCGTCATACTATGATCCCGTAGATACTGTGATTACATACAATAAAGATCCGAAAAAAGCAGAAGCCGAAAAGAAGGCTGCCGCTGAAAAGAAAGCGAAGGAAGTAAAGGAACGGCAGGATGCCGGCAGGAAAACAACGGAAAAGAACAAAAGAGATAAAGAGAATAAAGAAGAGCAGAAAGCCGTCATAATCTCTTTGGGGAACTGAGGCGTTCTGCTGCATATTGGAGGGATTACAATGGGAAAGTATCGGCTGAAATCAAAGCAGAAAGGTTCAGTCATTACTTTAATGGAAGTGGATACAGAATGCCAGGCTTGGTACATTCAGGCCGATGACAGAAACGCGGCTCTTCAGGTATTGAAAGCCATGAGCGATGAAATCCGCTGTTTGAGGAATATTTATTTGAATGGGGATGATGTGACGGAAGAAGTCTGTCCCCTTTTAATGACTATAGGTGATGCATCTCTTCCGGAAGAAGAATTCAGTGAGATGTATGGTGCTGGAAATCCGGATGTCGGTATGGATATGCATAGGACAGAGGATTCGCCGGAAGGGGAGGCCGATTCTGAACCTGCTTTCAAGCTGCCTTCTATCCGTGATGTGCAGGCGGCTATAGCTGCAGCTCCGCCAGTGGAAGACAGGCCTGCACTTTCTCAAACGGCAGGCATTTCTTTTTCGAGCGAATTGCCGTCTTTAGAGAGCGTGCTTCCTGCTTCCGCTTTCCAATTATCCGCTTCCGGAGAGAAGAGAACGGACGGCATCCTTTTAGGCAGATCACATATTAAAGGGAAAATATCGGATATCAGTACGATCCGGGAAGAACAGGGCGGTATCGTCGTACAGGGAACTGTCATTGACTGTGAGTGCCGAGATCTCCGTGAAAACAGGTGTCTGTTTACCATGAAGCTGGCTGATGAGACAGACGGAATTCTTTGCAAAAAGTTTTTTGAAAAGAAGGAAGACGCACAAAAGCTGACCGGTGTAAAAAAGAATATGACCGTAAAAGTCAGGGGGAATGTGCAGCTTGATAAATTTACCGGCGGCCTTGTGCTGAATATTTCCCAGATGGAACAGGGGAAAGAGAAAGAAATCAACCATGAGGATACGGCCGAAATACCGCGTGTGGAACTCCATCTTCATACGAAAATGAGTTTGGACGGACTCATCGATAATGAAGAGATCATCAGGACGGCGGCAAAGTGGAAGCATCCTGCCGTGGCAATTACGGATCACGGTGTCATTCAGGCATTTCCCCAAATACAAACATTGGCGGCAAAATACGGGCAAAAAGTCATCTACGGCATGGAAGGTTATCTGATCGATGAAGTGCCTGAAGATATTGACAGTGACCGGCAGCAGTACAGCCATATTATCCTGCTGGCAAAAAATATCACGGGGCTCCGCAATTTGTACCGTCTTGTGACGCTGTCCCATCTGAAATACTACCGCAAGCGTCCTCTTCTGCCCCGTCCGCTCCTTGAGGAATTCAGGGACGGACTGATGTATGGTTCCGCCTGTGTCATGGGTGAATTTTTCCGTGCTGTTTTGAACGGAGACAGTGATGAAGAACTGATCCGTCTGGCAAAATTCTATGATTATCTGGAAGTGCAGCCGCTGGGAAACAATGAATTCCTGCTGTATGAAGATAAGTATGCTGCCATCACGACGAAAAAAGATTTGCAGGAGCTGAACAAGAAAGTTATTGAAATAGGAGAAAAAGCGGGGATTCCCGTATGCGCCACATCTGATGCCCACTACCTTTTTGCCGAATACGCACGGGACAGAGATATCCTTTTGTCCAACTGGGAAAAACCGGGGAAAATAGAATCCCATCCGCCGGTATACCTTCGGACGACGGAGGAAATGCTGGAAGAATTCAGCTATCTGCCGAAAGAAAAAGCAGAGGAGATCGTCATCACGAATACTCGCCGGGTGGCGGAGCAGTGCGAGGTCATTGAACCGCTGGCGGAAGAATGGAAATCGTACAATCCGAAAATTGCCGGTGCCGATGATAAGCTGAAAGCCATGTGCTATGAGAAAGCGGTGGAGCTTTATGGAGAACCGCTGCCGGAAATCATCCGGGACAGGCTTGATTTGGAGTTGACACCGATCATTAATCACGGCTATGGCGTCCTATACTACATCGCCCATAAACTCGTCAAGCATTCTAACGACCGCGGCTACCTGGTGGGATCCCGAGGTTCTGTCGGGTCTTCTTTTGTGGCGACACTGGCAGGCATCACGGAAGTGAATCCGCTTCCGCCCCACTATGTGTGCCCCCATTGCCACTGGAACCAATTCTTTACTGACGGTTCCGTCGGCGGCGGTTTTGATCTGGCAGATAAGAAATGCCCGAACTGCGGCACGGAATTAAATAAGGACGGACACAATATCCCGTTTGCCGTTTTCCTGGGATTTGACGGAGACAAAGTGCCTGATATCGATCTGAATTTTTCCTCCGGCGACGACCAGGCGGTGGCCCATAAGTACACCGAAGAACTCTTCGGGCGGGATAATGTATTCCGCGCAGGAACGATTGCGGGGATCCAGGATAAGACAGCTTTCGGATTCGTCAAACGGTACGCGGAAAACCGCGGGCTGACATTCAATGATATTTTTATAGAAAAATTATCTGCCGGCGTGGCAGGGGTAAAACGGACCACAGGGCAGCATCCCGCCGGTATCATGGTCTGTCCCCGGGATATGGATATCCACAATTTCACGCCCCTCCAATATGCTGCCAATAAAAGATGGCTGAAAGATGAAACGGGAGAAAAAATTCCGGGTACCATCACCACCCATTTTGATTACCATTCCATTTCAGGGCGTATGCTGAAACTGGATATTCTGGGCCACGATGATCCGAAAGTCATTCGTATGCTTCAGGATATCACGGGCATCGATCCGCTTCACATTCCTTTTAATGATGAAAAAACGCTGTCTCTTTTCAGCTCGCCGGACGCTCTCGGCATTACGTCGGAACAGTTGAAAGAGGCGGTGGGGGACAAAGGGATTACCGTGGGGGCGATTGGTCTTCCGGAATTCGGCACACCTTTTGTCCGCGGTATGCTGGAGGATACGCGGCCCAAAAATTTCTCCGAGCTTGTCCGCATTTCCGGCTTTTCTCACGGGACGAACGTGTGGCTGAATAATGCGCGGGATTTGATTACGTCAGGCAAGGTCAAACTGGAAGAAGCGATTTCCACGCGCGATGATATCATGAACTACCTGATTGAACATCATGTAAAACCGCTGACTGCTTTCAAAGTCATGGAAAACGTGCGTAAGGGTAAGGGGCTGGAAAAAGGAAATTCCAACAACCGGAAGGAATTGGAAGATGCCCGGGTACCGCAGTGGTTCATTGACTCATGCCTGAAAATCTCCTACCTTTTCCCAAGAGCCCATGCGGTGGCTTACGTTATGATGGCGTTCCGTATCGCCTGGTTCAAGGTGTATGAACCTCTTGCTTACTATGCGGCTTACTTCACTATTCGGGCGGAAGGCGCATTCAATGCGGCGGTTATTTTAAGAGGACTGGCGTCCCAGTCGGCAGAGCTGGCGCGGATTAATTCGCTGCCCCACCCAACGGCGGTGGAAAAGGGGAGTGCCACAGTTATTGAGGCAGCGGCGGAAATGTATCTTCGCGGTTTGAAATTCCTGCCTATCGACTTGAATAAATCATCCGCTTCCGAATTTCTCATGGAAGACGGCGCACTCCGCCCTCCGTTCAACTGCATTCCCGCTTTGGGAAATACGGTGGCAAAGGAAATTGTTGAAGCCCGCAGGGAACATCCCTTTACGTCGAAAGAAGATTTGAAAAAGCGAGGCAAGGTAAGCCAGAGCATTATCGATACTATGGATGAAATGGGAATCCTCCACGGTATGCCGGAAGAAGAACAGATTAATCTGTTTTCTTTCTGAAATATATAAAACGCAATAAAAAATAAATCACCTGATTCACGATACAGTGAAGAAGGTGATTTATTTTTTTTCGATGATATCCATATTTCGGAGTAAGACGGGCCTGCCCCGCCAGGAAAAAGCATATTCTCCATATTCTTTTGTAAATCGGCGGTTTGAAATCTGTTCCAGTGTTTCTCTTTCCAGACGGGGGATCCGGTCTGCACCCGTTTCCGGAAGGGGAGAGTATGCTGCATTTTCATTAAAGGGACAGCATTTCTGGCACTCATCACATCCGAAGATAAGCGGCGTCTTACGAAGAATATTTTTTTCTTCTTCATTTAAGACTTCTTTCTTTTGCGTGAGGTACGATTTGCATCGCCACGGATTGAACCGTTCGTGGGAAAGCGCTTTTCCGGGGCATGCCGCGAAGCAGCGGGTGCAGCTGCCGCAGTTCATTGCAAGCGGGGTGTCCGGAGGAAGTGCCAAAGTGGTCAGTATGGCTCCGATGGTAAAGTAAGAACCGTATTTCGGATGGATGAGGCAGTGGTTCCTGCCGAAAAAACCGAGTCCTGCCTGGTAAGCGAGCCAGCGGTCTGCCATGGGGGATGTGTCGGTAATCGCATGGAATTTTTCATTGGGATACTGCTCTTCCATATATCCGATGATTTTTGCAAGATACGCGCGGACAACGTGGTGATAATCTTTGGCTCGTGCATAAAGGGCGATATTTGCATTCTTTTCCTCGGGGTACCGGTAAGGGAAGAGAATGACAGCGATGGACTTCGTATCCGCGAGAATTTCTTCAGGCGCCAGCCGCTTTTCTATCTCCGCCGGCGCGAAAGGAACGGGACCCGCTTTTTCCAGTTTTTCGGAAAGCTGGGGGGCGATAGGGCAGGACATGCATCCTACGGCGTCCAGCAGGAGGGAGCGTGCTTTTTCCAATAATAGATTTTTGGCGGAAGAATTCATACATTCCTTTCATAAAAAAGAGCAGGTTTCCCCGCTCCCATTTTACTTGCCGATACGTTTGGACAGGACGTCGCTTACCCGCTCTGTCGGCATATCATCACTGTCATACAGAAGGCCTTTCGGACTTTTGATAATGAGCCGGTCCATGAGGTTTTGGTCAATCAAATCATTGGTGGCTGACAGGAAAGAGAGACAGGCCTTATCATGCTGTTCTTTTGAAATGAGTCTGGACAGGCCCGGCGCTTTTAACCGCTGCTGCAGGTAAAGCTGGTGGATGGCTTTCCAGCTGTCTTTCTTCGGGCAGGCACGGAGAAGTACGCAGATAGTATATCCTTTTTCTTTCAGATAACTGATGAGCGCCATGGTGTGGGCGGAGTCATCAAGAGAGCCTTCCTGCAGGATGTGATACTTCTCTTCTGCTGCTTTCCGCATGGCTAAGTCAGAAAGATATTTCCCTTCCTTTGTGGAAAAATAGGTACAATAGCGTCCGTATTTCTGAAAAACTTCTTTTGCCCGGGGATGAAACCCGCGGAAGTTGTCACTCATGGACTGGATAATGTCGCCGTCGTAGTCATCGATGATCACGGAGGACATCCGTGTCTTTCCGGAACCTGGCTGGCCTGCGATAATGAAGGCTGTCGGATTCTCCTGCGCCCCTGTTTTGCCCTTTATCATGGCAGGCCAGATAACCGAGTTGAAAAGGGTATTCATCTCTTCGGCGGAAAAACGTCGGACTTCTTCCAACTCTTCTTTTGTCAGTTTGGAGGAGCTCACGGAAGAAAAAAGCTGGTCTGCCGTGTACTTCGTTTCGATGGCATATGCCTCTTTGAGCATTTCAATCTGTTTTTCCATAGAAATCCCATGACCTTTTCGGAGTTCCAACTTGGACATGGCGCGAACCGTTTTCCGCCATAAATGGAGAAGGCGTTTTTCATCCTCCTGTTGGATTCCTTCTTCACTTCTCATATTGGAAAGCAGATTGTAAATCGTGGTGAATATTTCCGCGTTTACTTCCAACTGGATTCCCATGGGGGTAATTTCCGCGGATTCATACAGTTCATTGATCGATCGCTCGTCATATGGCATAGCCTTAACCAACTCCTTTTATCATCAAATATATGTCCCATCATAACAAAAGGGGAAATATTTGTCTAATGACCGCATTCTTTATTCCTTAAGCGGGACAAATCGACAGCGGGCGGCGTAGCGAGAGAATCATCCCGGTTCCATGGCTTGTCATAGAGCTCCAGACATTCGCGGACTGTTTCATACGCTGCGGAAGCGAGAAGCGAACCGAGGACGGAGAAAGTGCCTGCGTCCGTATAACGCGGGGCATCCGGATCGGTGATGAGCGTGATGCCGTCCGTTCCCGTGCCCGTAGCAGGCAGGCCGTTATTCACATCGGCGATACCCAGATCCTGCAGGGCCGCCGTCTTCCCTTCAGTGATCGTGATGATGGCCCGCGTCATGATGGCGGAAGGAAGGGAAATATTCAGACTGATCATGATATTGATCGTACCTACGGGAAAGAAGTGACCGTCTTTTTCTGTATAGAGTGGCGGAGAACCTGCGCGGGCCGCCGTTTTTTCCGCACCGCCCGTAGTAACTGCGTCAAGAAGAAGCTCCTTATGGGAAAATGTTTTCACGGAACGCCATTCCATCTTTGCCGCTGTAAGAAGGGCGCAGGCTTTTTCCGGATCATATCCGTTTTCCAAAATGGAAAGACGTAAAAATTCAGGGACAGACCCTCCGGGAAATCGATCTTCCGATGGATAAAAGGTTTCCAGTTTCTGGTTGACTGCATAATTAATTTCTTTAAAACCGCCGCCGTAAATGGCAGTGGAAAGGGAAAAACGTGTTTTTTCAAAAGCCAGACAAAGGTGGGAACGTGATGCATGCAGTTTCCCTCCCGCCGGCAGTGTAATCGTTGTGTCCATGGTATCTCCTTTATTCTTATTATAACAGGCGGTGCTTGTCATATCATTGAACGGCCTATAGAAATATGATAAAATTTAAGCGTATTTTATAATGTGTAAGGAGTACTCATGTTTATTGTGCCTTATATGGTGGTAGCTGCAGTTGCTATCCTGTTTTTTATTGTATGCCGGTTTATAGTGTACGGCGTTGGCGGTAAATCGCGGCACGCCGGGGTGAAAGCGGAAGTGACCGCGGAAATTCCCGTGCGTCCCCGCCGTAAAAAGGTGCCGGTCCGGCAGGCAGTGCCTGAGACGACCGCAGAATTTCCTTTGAGGAAAAAATCAGCTGGTGCCGGAAAATCCGCCGGTGAGACTACACAGATTTTGCCTGTAAAGGAAATTATAAAAAAGGCTGATGCCGCTATGGGGGCTGATGGCGCTACCCGTGTTTTCGACCGGGGTGAACTGGAAAAGACGCTGCCGCCTGCTAAAATGCTTTCAGGGAAGGTATCTGCCTTTACTGCGGAAAAAGCTCCTGAGATTTTGGAAGGCACACCGACACTCCAATCTCTGGAAGAACGGTTTGTCCGACATTTCTTGAACCGGTACGGCGCGGTTTCTTCTGTCGTGGAACAAGATACAAGGATGGTAACTGGACACTTAATCCGTAATATGGATATGGATCCTGAAGATATGGCAGACAGTCTGACACATATCATGGTACAGGAAGCGTTACAGAACGCCCAGCGTACGTATGTGCTGATGCCGAACGATACGGTTCTTTCCATGGTGACCGATGCATTTGCGGATGTGGCCAGGGGCCGCCGTTCCGAAACGAGGACAACCCTTGCCTATGATGCGCTGAAAGCGATGCCCCGCATGGAAGAAACACAATTCAATGCGTTGTCGCTCCTTCTTCTTTTTCATTATTCAAGGAATACGGATAATGTGGATATGGAGGCCTTCCGTAAGTACACGAGAAAGTATATTACTCCGTTTCTTAAGGAGCTGCCTGATGAATACAGCGGTTATCAGCAGATGGAATATATTCGCTGTGTCTCTTTGGAAAACAGAGAAGTCTCTTTTGGCAGGGTGCTTCATGATTCATACCCTCTTATTTTTGCTTACCGCGGCGCCATGAAGAGCGAACTTTCTTCCGTGAAATCCGACTGGCCTGAAGATGCTCTTGTCCCCAGTCTGTACAATTCATACTATAAACCGGCGGTGGTGGATGATTCCCTCTTTGCGGATTTTTGTGCTGATATGGGGATTACCAAAGAGGAAGACAAGACTTACCTTCTGAAAGTTCTCCATTCCCGTCCGGTGGATTATGACAGAAAGGAATTATCATACATCCTGGAAAAGATTTCTCCCGACCTGGCAAGTATGCAGGAAGTATGGGACACCAGTCTGCTCCGCAGATCTTCGCTGACCCTTATGGGGATGTACATCGCCCGTGCCTGCATCAAGGCAACCATCGGCGAGGAGTTTGACTTGTCCCATTGGATGTAAGAATATAAGAAATTATATGCATGGAAAAGCATTTTGGTTATCCTTGTTGAATACGGATGATTAAAATGCTTTAATGACGTATAGAATAATAAGATTTTAAAACGACAGGTGGAAGATGGGGATATTTGATATTATAGGACCGGTCATGATCGGTCCTTCCAGCTCACATACGGCAGGCGCCGCGCGTATTGGAAAAATAGCACGGGAAATATTAAATGACGAACCGGTTTCAGCGGAGATTACGCTGTACGGTTCTTTTGCAACCACAGGAAAGGGGCACGGTACGGATAAGGCGCTCGTGGCGGGTCTTATGGGCTATGCGCCCGACAGCGGCACGATCCGTGATGCGATTACTACCGCGGAGGAACGGGGGCTTTCCGTTTCCTTTCAGGCATCTTCCCTGGATATGGGACATCCCAATATGGCGGAAATCAAAATGAAGGGGAAAAGTGGAAGAATGGCGACAGTGGTAGGGCGGTCCTTAGGCGGCGGCCGTGTCATGATTACGGAAATTGACGGGTTCCCTGTGGAAATCACGGGTGAGGAGTATACACTCCTCACCAATCATAATGACGTGCCCGGTATTGTTGCCGATGTAGGGAAGATTCTTGCAGAAGAACATGTGAATATTTCCAATATGCGCGTATTCCGCAAAGGGAAAGGAACGGAAGCGGTGATGATCATCCATTCCGACCAAAAGGTTCCCGAATCTGTTATTTGCAGGATCAAAGAAGGAAATAAAAATATCAACAGTGTTATGACACTGGATATTATTTAAGGCAGGGTATTATGAAAACATATCATTCCGTAAAGGAACTTTTTGCGCTGGCAGAAGAAAACCATTGCTCTCCCGGTGTTATTGCATGCCGGCTGGAGTCGGAAGAAAGCGGAAAAGACTTTGATGAAGTATGGGAAAAGATGAAAAAGACCATTCCCGTTTTCCGTCAGTCTATCCAGCGCGGACTGGCGGATACGAAAAAATCTGCCAGCGGACTTGTGGGTGGTGATGCCAATGCCATTTTCATGCGGGAAAGCCGTTTTTTGAGTCCTGTATGCCGCCGTGCCTGTGCTTATGCTATAGCAACAGCGGAAGCAAATGCTAAAATGTTCCGTATCGTGGCGTGTCCGACAGCAGGATCCTGCGGGATTGTACCGGCTGTTTTGGCGGCAGTGGCGGAAGAAGAAAATTCTACTCTCAATGATGTGACCCGCGCGTTATTTACAGCGGGAGCCATCGGACGGATTACTGCGGAGAATGCTTCGATTTCGGGGGCAGTTGGCGGCTGCCAGGCGGAATGCGGCACAGCGGCGGCGATGGCTGCGGCTGCGGCAGTGGATTTACTCCATGGTACGACAGAGGAAATGGGGAACGCTATGGCGCTGGCGATGAAAAATATTTTGGGGCTTGCCTGTGATCCTGTGGCGGGTCTTGTGGAGGTTCCCTGCGTGAAAAGAAACGGATTCCATGCGGTACATGCCCTTGTGGCGGTGGAAATGGCAATGATGGGGATCCGTTCCGTCATCCCTCCTGATGATGTGATTGACGCTATGGGAAGAATCGGGCGCCTTATGCCTGTGTCCCTTCGTGAAACCAGCCTTGCAGGTCTTGCCATGACGGAAGAAGGAAAGCATATTTCCGAAAGGCTGATGAAACAAAATGCTATGCCGGCAGAATAGCATAAATGAAAAGGATAAAAAGACTGCGGCAATCAGAGGAAGCACTTTGGCGGATTTCTTTCCGAAGCGCATTGACAGGAAAGAAAAATATGGCTATAATAAACTACGTTGCCGGGGCATAGCGCAGTTTGGTAGCGCACTTGGTTCGGGACCAAGGGGTCGCAGGTTCAAATCCTGCTGCTCCGACCACATGCGGGTGTAGCTCAATGGTAGAGCGCCAGCCTTCCAAGCTGGTTACGAGGGTTCGATTCCCTTCACCCGCTCCATTTTTTGAGGGACTTTCCGAAGCGGGGAGTCTTTTTCTTTTGCGGTATTTCGGGGAATCCTTTATAATAAAAAATAATTCAAATGAGGAGCTGACCATGGGCTTTTTTGACAGAAGTAATGAATCCGCCAGTCCGATCGGCCTTTTGCGGGCGCATATCGGTACGTTTATGTACTGCGTGAAAATGGGAAAAAAGAAATTTCAAAATAAAGAAGACATAGGAGATATCTTTTTTGATATGGACCAGACGAAGTTTCTTTTGGATCAGGCGACACGGGGCTCACTTTACGATTTTCGACAGCGTATCGATTCCGCTCTTTGGGATGCGGCTGTCCATAAATATTCGGAAGATTTGGACAAGCTGAAAAAAGCGCTCCTGAAAGCTGTGGATCAAGGGGCAGCGAAAGCAGCGGATATTGCGGAGGAAGAGCCGGAGGAAATTGTTCCCGAAAAGGAAGAAGAAAAATCAGGAGACTGGCGGGATCATATTCTTGATGAAATGAAGGAAGCGGAAGAAGCGGCGAAGAAAAACGTGCCGTCGAAAGAAGAAAGAGGTGTAAAGACGGATGACTCTAAGGAGATGTCCGAAGCCGATTGCCGGGAGCTGTGGAAACTTATTAAGGAAATGGACAAAGAATTCCGCGAAATGAAACAAATTGCTGATGAATGGCTCATGGTGAACGGGAGAAAAGACGGATGCTTAGGAGCAGTATTTGCAGCAATGCTCCTGCCTGCAGGTGCCATCTACGGAATCTGGTCGCTTTTTTAAGGGAAATCGAAGTTATATATTGTGCTTTCTGCATTTTCTGTGCTATTATAATCAAAGTAAAGGTTGTTTCGGGAGGTGAAATCATGTCTAAACACATCGTTACGATTAACAGCTCTTCTCTGCAGGACTCCATCAAATTTGAAGGCTGCAGCGAATGCCAGACTTCCTGTCAGTCTGCATGCAAGACCAGCTGCACCATCGGCAACCTGCTCTGTACGGAACAGGAAGAAGCTGAAGAAGCGTAAGAAACGGCCATGCTCCCGATCTTATGGTCGGGAGTTTTTCAATTGTTGTAGGGAAATATTTCTTTTGGGGGCTCAGAAAAATTCATGGATTATAATGTAAAGCCCATGATTCATCGTTTTCGTCAAAATGATATGAATATCGTCATGGATGTGAACAGCGGCATTGTCCATGTCGTTGATGATGTGACATACAGGGTTCTGGAGTTCTATAAGGGAGAAGGCAGGGAAGAAACTTTGTCCGCTCTTGAAAAAGAATACGGCGCTGAAGAGCTGAATGAAGTCATGGATGATTTGGATGAACTCATCAGGGCTCAGTCTCTTTATGCGCCCATGGATAAGAATTATGAAATGGCGATCGAAGATAAACCGATTGTCAAGGCGCTGTGTATCAATATCGCCCACGACTGCAATCTCCGCTGCAAGTACTGCTTTGCCGGACAGGGAGGATATGGACAGTGGCGTATGCTCATGAGCTTCGATGTGGCGCGCCGGGCTGTTGATTTTCTGATTGCCCACAGCGGGTACCGTGAACATTGCGAACTGGACTTTTTCGGCGGCGAACCGCTCATGAACTGGCATGTGGTCCAGCAGACCGTGACTTATGTACGCCAGCAGGAAAAGAAACACAACAAAAAAATAAAGATGTCTCTTACGACGAACGGAATGCTTCTGGATAAGGAGAAGGTGAAGTATCTGACGGATAACCATATCAGCCTGATCCTGTCACTGGACGGCCGTAAGGAAATGCATGACTCCATGCGTCCCGGCGTGAATAATGAAGGTACTTATGACCGCATTATGAAAAATCTCCAGTACTGCATCAAGCATCGCAATGGAGAAGAATACTATGTCCGCGGTACTTTCACCAGGCAGAATCTGGATTTCACTACTGATGTGGAAGATATGCTCAATCATGGATTTCCCGCGGTTTCTATGGAACCGGTTGTCGGCGATGACACGGCGGATTATTCCATCAAAGAGTCGGATCTGCCTCGGGTGAAGGACGAATATGATAAATTGGCGAAGTTTTTCATCAAGCGTGAAGAGGAAGGAAATCCCTTTTTTTTCTTCCATTTCAATATGGATCTTTGGAGAGGCCCCTGCCTGCCGAAGCGTCTTCGCGGATGTGGAGCGGGGCATGAATATCTGGCGGTCGTGCCCAATGGAGATATTTACCCTTGCCACCAGTTTGTCGGTCGTGAAGGATATGTGATCGGCAATGTCTTTGAAGGACTCAAAAATATGAAGATGATGCGCGATTTCCGTGTGAACCATGTGTTCAGCAAGCCTGAATGTGTGGACTGCTGGGCAAAATTCTTCTGCTCCGGCGGCTGCCATGCAAATAATGAAGCTTATGCCGGGGATATCCATAAGCCTTACGGGATTACCTGTGAAATTCAAAAGAAGCGTGTGGAATGTGCGATGATGATTCAGGCGTATAATAAGTTGAAAGCTCCGAAAGTCATGCACCAGCCGGGAACAAAAGCGGCAAGGAAAGCGGAAGGCTTATCCGCTACCTGATAAGATGAGATAAAGAAAGAAGAGGATGACAAGATGTTTCTGTTTGCGCAGAGACTTCTTTTAATTTATAATAAAATAAGTATTATAGGGGTAATGGAATCAAAATACAGGCATCGTTTTTGATGCATTTTGTATGAAGGAGGAATTGATTATGCATATAAAAAGAGTTGGAGTCGCCCTTATGGCGGCTGCCATGATTGGTGCAGGTGTGTTTTCCGGGGTTTCTGCATCCGGATTGGGCAGTATTCTCGGCGGTATTGTGAAAGTAGGCGGTATAGGGTTCCTTGTGGATAAGTATGGTGAATCGCTGAACAGTGCCATTAATTCTGTTATGATGAAAGAAGGCGCAGGTACGAACTATGCTACAAAGGTTGTTCCTATCGTCAGTATCGGTAACAGAGGATATATCGGAGCAGCACAGGTTATCGGCGATGCGGATCAGGTGGAAAAGGTGGAAGCAGTAGGCCAGCTTGAAATCAGCTGGAATAACAAGCTTTTCCGCATCAAAGGTCTAATTCCTATGGACAGTAAGAACCCGACCAGTTTCAGCCGTGTGCAGGGTGTAGGTGTTTCCGCCGTTATTGATGTAAGAGTTTAATCGGAGGACTCAGCATGAAAAAATCTATTCTTGCAGCAGGTATTTCTTTGTTACTCGTATTTCCGGGAGCAGCAGCCGAACCGACGACCCTGAACGGACGTATGGAACGGGTGGAAGATGTCCTTTATGGGGAAACGCGCAGCGGCTCCCTTACCGAACGGATTACTTCCGCTGATAATTTAATTTATGGCACAGGTAGTTCGACAGGTGTGGGTCTTGATGATCAGGTCGGGAATCTTTATGCTGATGTGGTGAACAGCGGTAATGATGCTGCACCGTCCATTTCTTCCCGGACGAATGCCCTGGAGTACTACCTGACTGATGAAATTAAGCGGGAACCGCTTGCCGGCCGTATCGGTGATATGGAAAAAAGCGTTTTCGGCAGCGTGAAATCAGGCGCATTGGATAAGCGTACCGCGGAATTGGAAAAAGCTATTTATGGAGATCAACATTCGGAAATGAAGGATGTTGTTCTTCCTGAAAAGACGGTATTCAAGATTTCTTTAAATGATAATATCAGCAGCAAAACAAACCTTGTGGGTGACCCTGTAGAATTTACCGTGCAGGAAGATGTGAAGGTCGGTGACATTCTTGTGCTGCCCCGCGGTTCCAGAGGAAGCGGCGTGGTGACGAAAGTATCCCGGCCGAAGAGCTTTGGACGCAGCGGTAAACTGGATATTTCATTTGATCAGGTATTTTCTTTGGATGATGAACCGATTCCGACCGTTCTCGGACCGGAAGCAAAAGATAAGCTGAAGATGGAAGCTGCTGCCGTAGGCGCTTCTACTATCGGCGCATTGGCGCTGGGGCCGGTCGGCCTGGTAGGCGGTTTTTTTGTTAAAGGCAAAGATGTGGAACTTCCTGCAGGATCTGAATTGTATATACAAACGCAGAAAGATGTTACCACGAAAGGTCTTGTTACCGCTTCCGGCGCACCGAACATGGTACTTCGCAAGAGAGTGGCCAAGTCGGCTGTTGCCGGAGAGGCAGGGAGTACAATGGCTTCTGATGCCGGTTCTTCTGTGAATACTGTGGAAAATATGCGGAATGAATTGAAGTTCGTCAATGAGGACGGAGATGAAATAGATACCAAGACAAAAGCAGTAAAATCTGATGCGGAAGAGACAAAAGCGGATGTTTCCGGGACAGCGGAAAAGGCTGCTGATGAAGGAGAAGGAAATGCATCAGTAGTTATTGTAAGAAATGAATAAATCGAAATTAAAAAGGGCATTGATTTTAGGGTGTGCCCTTTTTCTGGGAACGGGTCCGGAAGGATATGTTTCGGCGGCAGGCGATATAACTTATGAAGAAGGGTTCGTCGTCGATGAGGATCATAAGGGCGTAGTGCGCCCGATTCGTCCTGCGGAAGTTCTTGTAAATCGGAACAATGCAAAAACAAAGGAACCGGTAGAATCCGATTCCCCGTCTTCGGCAGCAAAAAAAGGGAAGAAGGCAAAGGATACCGGGATTTCTCCTGAACATCCTTTAACTTTTACTGCGGACTATATCCGTTATAACCATTCTACAGGAGATGTTATGGCGGAGGGGCGTATTGATATGCGCCAGATGATGGATCAGTACACTACAGAATATGTCTATGGAAATACGGTTACCCAGCAGTATGTTATTCCGGGAGAAGTACACTGGAAAAATCCCACTACTGATATGACGGCACAGCGGGCGGAATATGACGGTGCCGCATCCATAGGAAAGTTCTATGACTTTTCAGGCTGGGATTCAGGCCTTTACTATTTTAAAGGGGATAAAGGGACTTATTATCGTAAGGACAATAAAATGGTTGCGGATAGAGGCTACTTCACGACGAAGCATGCTGTCGCCAAAGTACCTGACTATCGGATTGAAGCAGATACCATCGAAATTTATCCGGGAGATCATTACACGGCTTATGATGTGAAATTAAAGGTGAAGAATACAACCCTTATTTCTTTTCCCAAGTACAGGGCTTCTTTGAAAAATGACAATGCGACCAGCCCGTGGTCGCTCCTTCCCCGCCCGAAGTATGACAGCGATAACGGATGGGGATGGCATAATGGGCTTGAATTACCTGTAGCGCATAATGACGATCTGTATTTTTATATCCGCAATGAATGGTACACGAAATCAGGATACAAGCCGGATGTCGGTTTTAGCTACAGCACACCTTTCGGGTGGTTCAATTTCCATTATGCTGAAAAAGAAAGTTCTATCAATGATGAGGGCGGTTTATGGATTAAAAAGCGGCCGTCCCTTGAGTTTAAGTCTAATCGGTATTACCTGTTTAAATCGCCCTTCTATGCAGGTATAAACGGAGAAATCGGTTATTGGGATGAGGAAAGGGCAGGCAGTAACCGTAAGGGCAGTTATAAAGGCTTCGACGTGTATATTTCCGGTGATCCCATAAAGCTGGGCAGGTTTCTGACTTTTAACTGGAGAGCAGGGATTGCCAAAGATTACTACGGATACCAAAATGAGATACGTGAAAATAAATACTATTCCGTGGGGCTTATGGGAGGATACAGAGCGGTTTCCGGATGGATCAATTATACAAATCGTGCGATCACGGGATATACGCCGTATCTTTATGATACGTTCAGTACGACGAAACCGATTGATATAGGATTCAGACTCGAACTTACACCCAAAGATGCTGTAAGCGTTTCCTGGACGATTGATGCGAAAAATGGTAATGTGGATCACCGCTATTATACTTACTACCGGGATATGCATTCATTCTATGGATGGATCCGTTATGACACGGTGGAAAAGAAAACAACATTTATGATCATGCCGAAAGATTTTAGATTCTGATTGGGGTCATCGCTATAGGGGCTGGAATGAAATTTTCTTTAGACAAACATTTAGATGTCGATTTACAATATATTTTTGGCAGTAAATGGAATGTAAATGCGGAAGATCTGCAAAATTATGAAGCAGTTATTTCCAATGCGGCAAAGCGTGTACAGCGGATAAGAAAAACGGGAAAAGGCCCGGGAGGCAAAGCGGTTCTTTTTTCCCGCCTTCCTTATATTTTAGATGAAAATGTTCTCATGACGGCAGAAGAGCGGCTGCGGTTGGAACGGCTGGACGGAATCGGGAAAGAACAGGATGTTCTGATTTCTATCGGGATAGGAGGATCTTATCTGGGAAATCAGGCGATTTTTGATATTTTTTATGGTCCGTACTGGAATATGCGTTCCCGCAGGGAAAGAAACGGGTATCCGCAGGTATTCTTTGCGGGACAGAATGCCGACCCGGCAGCGCTTATGGATCTCGTCCGCCAGCTTCGGAGGGAACGGGGCCGCTGCAGCCATAAATTGAGAGTGCTGCTCCTGATAATTTCCAAGTCGGGGACAACTGTGGAACCGATGGCGGCTTTCCATGTATTGAGACGGGAATTATCCGATTTTTGCGAGCTTTCTTTTATTACAGTCACTGACAGAAATACCGGTAAGCTCCATGAATTGGCCGAACGGGAAGGATGGGAACAGTTTGCCGTGCCTGAAGGTATCGGCGGCCGTTTCAGTGTCTTTTCCCAAGTCGGTTTGGTCTGGGGGAAGTTGGTCGGTTTCGATATAAGGGCTTTTCTTGACGGTGCGAGATTTGTGGAAGAGCATTGCCGGGGGAAAATTTCGGATAACCCGGCACTTATGCTGGCTGCGGTCAAGTTTATCGCCATGAAAGAGTATGGAGTGGCAGCAGAGGTCATTATGCCTTATGGTGCAGGCCTCCGTGCATTAGGCTGGTGGTATGCCCAGTTGCTGGGAGAGTCTTTGGGGAAAAAATTTGATACCCATGGGAATATCATTTACAACGGCCGCATTCCGGTTGCCTGTGTAGGCACGACAGATATGCATTCCCTTACGCAGGAACACCAGCAGGGGAAGAAGAATAAAATTGTACAGTTTATTTCCGTGAGAAATCTTCCCGATAAAGCGGATTTCTTTTGTGATGACGGCCACGCAGGCGGAATGGTGGATTTGGGGATGCTGCTTAATGCCGCTGCCCGGTCTAATCAGGAGGCTCTGGCACAGGAAGAAAGGATGAGCTGTGCGATAGAAATTGAAAAGCTGACAGAATTCCATATAGGAATGCTGATGTACTTCTTTTTCCTTGCTACCGCCTATGAAGGTGCTATGGCGGATATCAATACATACGACCAGCCGGGGGTGGAGGATTACAAGAAAATCCTCCGCAAGTATTTACAAAAATATATGAAAGAGGCATGAGGTTATGGAGGGGGCGCGCAGGAGATGGATAGTCCCGGTGACAGGGGCAGTGGCGGCTGTTTTAACGGTATGGGGCATTCTTGGTGTCGGTAAAGCGTCAACCGTTATTCCTGAAGAGGCAAACGGTACAACTCCTGCTGCTGTAAATGAAAGTGAAATGAAATTTGGGAAAATATCGGGCGGCGTTAAAAAATATGACGCGGCTCTTTATTTGCGGGGAAAACCGTTGAAAGATCCGTTTTATGCGGTGCGGTCTTATGATTCAAAGAGGGAGAATGAAGAAGCGCCGCAGATGCCGGCAGCAGAAGGGACAACGGGGACTATCCATCTCGCCCCGGTTTTACAGGGAGTCATGGAGTATGGAGGGAACCGGCGGGCCATGCTTGCCGTGAATGGAGAATCAGTTACAGTTCGGAAAGGGGATCGGGTGGGTATATGGTCAGTCGTTTCAATCGGAGAAAAAACAGTCCAGTTATCATCGGCGGAAGGAAATCTTTTTTTGGAACTGCCTTGAGACATACCGCCTTTTTATTCGCAGGCACTCTGTTTTTCTGTTTCCCTTTTTCTGTCAATGCGGAAAACAGAATGCCGGAGATGAAACTGGAAACGAGTGCTCACGAAACGATGGAAGCGACACTCCGCCAATCCATGGAAGGACGAAAAGAGGAAAAGGCAAAAAGTTATTTAACGAAACATGCTGTTACGGAAGAAAAAGAACCTTCCGATTTCAGTCTTCATGTAAAGAATGCGCCTATCCAGGAGGTCCTCCGGAGTCTGGCGGAACTTACAGGGAAAAATATTGTCTTCGGCGGTACAGTTACAGGAAGTGTGACGGCTGATCTGGATCACGTCACGCCGAAAGAAGCGCTCCATGCCATGCTGGTTTCCCAGGGACTCATAGCACGGGAAGAAGGAAGCACGCTTATCGTCGTTGGTGAATCCGCCATGAAAAATGGGGGAAGAGCAACGAAATCCTATAAATTGTCTTATGCGGAAGCGAAAGAAGTGGCGGAAGGGCTTCGCCAGCTTTCTGACAGCGTCCATGTAGCATACAATCAGACGGCAAACGCGGTCATTTTGAGCGGAACACCTTTGGAAATCATGGAAACCGCTGCGGTTCTTCGCTCTCTTGATGTTCCTGAAAAACAGGTAAAAGTAGAGGCGGAAGTTATTGCTGTGAACCGATCCCATTCCAAAGAACTTGGGATCGACTGGGATTTTAAAGCTCTTACCGGCAGCGGCGAGTATCGCAGGGAAAGCTGGAATGAACAGCGGTATGTCACCGATGATGCGGGAAATATAAAGTATGATAAAAATGGAAATCCGCGGATGCGGAATATCGAACATAACGGATGGAATGTGAAGATTCCTGAAGGCTACGCAGGTATTTCCTACGGCAGATCCGTGGCAGGGCATCCCTACACCGCTTTTTTCAGGGCTAACCTGAATGCTCTTGTTTCTACAGGCAAAGCGAGAATCCTTGCCCGGCCGAATGTGGTCACCATGAACGGGCGGGAAGCGGAAATACTTATAGGAAATAAAATTCCGGTTATCGTGGAGCACGTGGATAACGGCGTTCGGACAACGACCACGGAATACCGCGACGCAGGCATCAAGCTTACCTACACGCCCCGAATCAGTGCGGACGGGGAAATCACCGCAAATGTGAATGCTGAGGTTTCCACACCGTACCTTGTGCCTGAAATGCGGGCTTACCGTATCATTACCCGCCAGGCAAATACGCTGGTCCGTCTCCGGTCGGGCGATATGCTTACTATCGGGGGTCTGATAGATAAGGAAGAAAATAAAACCTTTAGGAAAGTTCCTATTCTGGGAGATATCCCCTTACTGGGGAAACTTTTCCAGAGCAAGAGCCGATCCGTGGAGGAGTCGGAAATAGTCATCATCATAAAAGCGGAAATATTGGACAGATGAACCGCTTTTATAGGAAGATAAGGGAAATATGGCAGTACTTAGAGTCAATGGTTTAACTAAATATTTTGGCATTAACAGCGTTTTTGAAAATGTTTCTTTCGAATTGAAAAGCGGCGAACATGTCGGGCTTGTAGGGGCGAACGGCGCAGGGAAAACGACACTCCTGAAATGTATCATGGGAAGGGAAGAGGCTGACCGGGGAACGATAAAAACCAGTGATGGTGCAGTAATCGGCTACCTTCGCCAGGATTTCGATTATGCCGGTGAAACGATACGTGATGAAATGGAAGAAGCATGGAAAGACGTTCTCTTTTATAAAGACAGAATGGAACGGCTGGCAGCCGAATTGGAATTTCATAAAGATGACGCTGATCTTGTTTTGGAATATGGAAAAACGGAAGCCCGTTTTGAATTTCTCGGCGGTTATGATTATGAATCTGCCACGAAAAAAATTTTAACGGGTCTCAGTTTTACGGAAGAGGACTGGGATCGGGATATTCATTCTTTTTCCGGCGGTCAGAAGGTCAGGATTAATTTGGCGGCTGCTTTCGTGCGTCATCCGGATTTCCTTCTTCTTGACGAACCGACAAACCATTTGGACATGGGCATGCTGGAATGGCTGGAGGATTATCTTCGCTCCTATAAAGGAGGCGTGCTTATGATTTCTCATGACCGTTATTTTCTTGATGCTGCGGCGACAGGCATTATCGATCTGGAGAATCACCGCATTCATTCTTACCGCGGCGGCTATACGCGGTATATGGATACGAAGACACGGGAAACGGCGGCTTATGAAAAAGCGTATGAAAAGCAGCAGGAGCATATCCGTGAAACGGAAGAATACATAAGAAGATACAAAGCGGGGATCAAATCAAAACAGGCACGGGGACGGCAGTCGCAGCTGAACCGCTTGGAACGGCTGGAAAAGCCGAACCGGCAGGCCACACTTCGTTTTCATTTCACACCGCCTGATGACTGTGCGGATAAGGTTCTTGATATCCTTCATGGTACGGCAGGATATAATGGGACTCCTTTATTTAAAGATATAGAAATGCATATAAAAAAGGGGGAGGCGGTAGGACTTATCGGACCAAACGGTGCGGGGAAGACGACCCTCCTGAAAATGATTACAGGGGAACTGGCGGGAGAGAAAACGCTTATCCATATGGGCAGCCATGTACAGGTGGGTTACTACTCCCAGGAGCAGGAGTGGCTTTCACCGGATCGAACCGTTATTGATGAGGTGCGGGATCTTTTCAATTATGGCGAAGCGGAAGCAAGAAATGTCCTGGGGATGTTCCTCTTTCGGGGAGAAGATGTTTTCAAAAAAATATCTCTTCTTTCCGGCGGTGAAAAGGCGAGGCTGTCCTTGTTATGTCTCTTTCTGAAACGGCCGAACTTTCTCATTCTTGATGAACCGACAAACCATCTGGATATTCCTACGAGGGAAATCATGGAAGAAGCCATACAGGCTTTCGGCGGAACCTGTCTGATTGTTTCCCATGACCGGTATTTTCTCGATAAAGTTGTGACGCGCACACTGGAACTGGACAATGGCAGGCTTACTGAGTACCTTGGCAACTACACTTACTATAAAGAAAAGAAAAAAGACCTGGAAGAATTTGAAAAGGACAGGGGAAATGCAAAGACTGCAAAGACGCCTGCCAAAATGATAGTATCCAAGGCGGAACCGAAAAAGGCAGAAAAGAAGGAAATTTCTATAGCGGCAGCAAAAAAGCTGGAGCAGGTGGAAATGGAAATTGCACGGCAGGAAGCAACCGTGAAAATGTACACTTTCCGTATGAACAGCGAGCCTGAAAATTATGCCGCCCTTACGGAAGAGTATAAGGCCGCGGAAGAAAAGCTGGCAAAACTTTATGAACGATGGGATGCCATCGCAGAAGATATGTAAAGGAGGATTACATGAAAGATACGGCACTGGCGGCAGCCAAGGAAATGATTAAGACGATGGAAGGCTTAGCGGATAGTTTGCAGGAACGGGTGCGCAGAACGGAAGCGGAAAATGAAGCGCTTCGGAAAGAATTGGAAAAGTACCGTGAAGAACGGAAAATGACGGAAGAGGTTTTTCGGGGAGGCTCCGGTGAATTCAGCGGCTGTGATGACAGAGAGATATTAGAAGATTTAAGCGGGAAACTCAGCTGTTACTATCGGGATTTAGATCTTTATGACGAAAAGCGGATTACCGCTGAAGACGGGGAGACGCTCTATCACACGATAAAGTACATTTTCAAACAATTAAAAAAAGCAGGTGTCCGCTTTAAGTGATACCTGCTGTAAATGACGGGCAGAAATGTTCGTCTTTTTCTATTTTAATTTCTTTGCCTGCGCGTAGAAGAACATATACTGCTGAAAAATGCCTGCTGCATGGCCATAAGATGGGAACGGGCTGACTCCGCCATAATGTTTCTGAATGACCCGCCCGATCCACACATCTACAGGTGCGGCTGCCGTGCGGTGGTAAGCGAATAGGGAAATACAATTTACCACTTTGATGCCTGCTCCGGGAAACAGAAGAAGTTTTTCCGTGAGTTCCTTATCAGACAATGTTTCCATTTTGGTGAAGCTGATCTTTTCTCTCGCAATCATGCGGGCTGTGGCATGAATATAGGCGGCCCGGTACCCGAGAGAACAGTTTTTCAATTCATTGACAGATAATTTCCCGAGCGCTGACGGGGAGGGAAATGTGTAAAAAGTCCGCCCGTTTTTTGTAATTTCCTTTCCTGCGGCAAGACAAAGTTTTTCCACGGAACTCCGTATAGCGGGAATGGATTTCCTTTGGGAGATGATAAAGGTGATGAGCATTTCAAAAGGATCCTGCCGCAAGATGCGGATCCCTTTTCCATATCCGGCCGCAGCCCTGAGAAAATGATCTTTTGCGGGGATGGAGCGTCTGAGCGACTTATAAGAAACAGATAAATCAAAATAAGGAGCCCACACCCGCTTCCATGCGTAAGGGGTGCAGTCCGCTTCCCAGGTATCCGTTCCAAGCGGGGACAGAGACAACGTGTTTTTCCCTGTGATGAAATGGAAGGAGCCGTCGGGCTGTGCGGAGGCACGAAAACATTGTCCGCTCCGTATGATTTTTTCCGGATCAAAGTCGTCAGGAATTTGTATTTTCATAAAATAACCTCTTTTCCTCTCTTTATTATACAGGGGATTTCTATTCTTGCCGTGAACAGACGGAATTGGTAGTATAATAACAACATGAAAGGTACATAAATAATAATTTAAAGCAGGTGCAGTTTATGAGAGCAAGAATACATAAAAGTCTTTTAATGATGGGTGTTATTTCAGTAGCACTCGCATTTTTACTGGCAATTATCCTCCATTATCAAAGCATGCAGGAACAGGCGGACCGTGAACTGGCGCGTGTGGCGCAGACGGCCGCCGCCGCGGTATCTATGGAGAAGGCTCCTGAAAGCAAGGCATACCTTGATGCTATTTATGATGGAAATAATAAGGATATCCATATCGTATGGCTTACGGATAAAGGGAGCATCCTTTACGATACCGATGAAACTCTTGGAAGGAACTATCTCGAGATGCCCGAAGTCCGGCAGGCGATCCGGGAGGGATCCGGAGAAGTCGTTCATAAATCGTCTGATGAGCATCCGAAAAGTTATGTAGCGTACCGTACGGCCGATGATACCATTCTTCGTTTTTCCAAATCAAAAACAATTTCTTTTTTTGTCGCGTCTGATTTTATTCCTGAAGTCATCCTTTTCCTTCTTGTTTTTTCCGTGGGATGCCTTGCTGCGGCGGAACATGAAACAAATCGTATCCTGAGTCCCGTCCGCGGCCTGGGAAATATCATACAGGACATTATGGCGGGAAAAGAGATAGGCAGGCTGCCTGATGAATATGAAGAACTTATGCCCCTCATCAACAAGGTGGAAGAACAGCATGATGAAATAGAAAACTATTTGGAAGATATTGAAGAAGAAAGAAATACGACCCGTACCATTTTGGATACTATTTCTGATGGGATTATTCTTTTGAACAGCCGGAAAGAGATTGTCGATTATAATGAGCGGGTAAAAGAAATATTTCATGTGGAAAAAGACAAGCGCTTCCGCCGCATTTCCTTTCTCTATCATGATGAAGATTTTCTTCGCGCTGTCGGACGTGCCTATCGTTCTGAACGTTCCCGCGAGTATACGATGACGCTCTTTGGGAATCCATTCCGGATGACTACGGCAAAAACGGAACTGACTGATGGGGAAGAAGGGCTGCTCCTTGTTCTCAGCGATATGACGGCAAATTACATGGCGGAACGCATGCGCCGGGAATTTTCGGCGAACGTTTCCCATGAATTAAAAACACCTTTGACATCTATCAGCGGGTTCGCGGAAATTATCTCCAGCGGTATGTACCAAAGTGAAGAGGATTTGAAAGTTTTCGGCAGACGAATTTTAGATGAATCCCATCGGATGATGTCCTTGATTGACACCATCATGCACTTGTCAAAAGTGGAAGAAACAGAAACCACGATCAAATGGAAGCCCGTAGAAGTTGCTGGACTTGTCCGCTATGCCGCCGAACTCATCAAACCGCAGGCTGATAAGAAGAATATAGTTGTCGAGCTGGATATGGAGCCTGTCCATGTCTACGGGAATGCCGCTCTTTTATCCGAGCTGGCGATGAATCTTTTGGATAATGCGGTGAAATATAATCATGAAGGCGGTCATGTAACGGTGAAACTGGCGGCGGAAAACGGAGAAATGGTCATGACCGTTTCCGATACGGGAATCGGTATCCCCGCAGATAAACAGAACCGTATTTTTGAACGCTTTTACAGGGCAGAGGAGAGCAGAAATAAATTCACCGGCGGCAGCGGACTGGGACTTGCCATCTGCAAGCATATTGTAGAGAAACATAAAGGCAGTCTTACTATTTCCAGCACAGAAGGAGAAGGGGCCACCTTCATCGTTGCTCTGCCTGCTATGAGTGAAAGCGATGTGTCCGTGGAGACGGATAATGATATTCTTGCAAAGCAGGAAGCTGCTGACGGTGAATCGGGGAAATTGGCGGAAATGGAAGCGGCAGAAGAAGCTGCTGAAGAAATGACTGAAGGAAGCGATGCAGCCGATAATACCGAGGAGAAAGAACTATTGAAAAGGAAGAAGGAAAAGAAACGGAAAAAAGCGAAGAAGAGAAAGACGAAAGATGCAGAACAGGCGGAAAAGCAAAAAACAGCCAAAGAAGAAAAAACGGGAAAAACATCAAAAGCGAAAAAGTAAATTAAAAAGGATATGCCTTGGGGACATCCCGGAGACATATCCTTTTATAATGCCGATTAACGCATTGCGGCAGTAAACATACCGGTTGCCTTATTAAAAGTAAGGACATAAACTGGACCGCCTGCCGATGAATGGCTGCTGCCTGCCGGCGGATCAACATGGAGAAGAAGATCCTTCTTTGTGATCTCCAGTGTTCCGTCGCCCTCTTCTCCCGTAAGGGAAGAACCGTCGAAGGCAAGAGAAAATTCCCCCTTTTGGTAGGATACGATGCGGAGCCCTTTAATGTCGCCCGTCTGGAAGACATAAAAACGCTTTCCGTTATCCGTTTGCACAAATTGAGTTATGGAGACAGAAGCATCTTTCCTTCCGTTTTCTCCATACAACGCGACAGGGAGATCGGAAAGAATCAGATTAGATTCATTGATTGCCGTTGAAAAAACAGCATCCGCCTTTCCGTCATTTACCGCGTTCAGATTAATGCCGAGACGCTGCTCTGCAGAAAGATTAATCTGGATGGCCGCTTCACCTCCGGAAACCGCCAGGCTGGAAGTGGAGCCTTCCTGCCAGTTGGCATAAGCTGTTCCTGCGGTAATTATCGCAGCGGCAAGAGTAAATAATATCTTTTTCATAAAATACCTCCTTGCTCCTATTATAAACGATATGAAAAAAGAAGTCGCGAAAAAATGGAAATACACCGCGTACACATCAAAAAGACAGTCCTTTTATGTAAAAATATAACCTAAGTGAATACACAATATATGTTCGTTGGAATAAGGAGCCTTGTTTACCTTATAAGCGTATTCTTAATCTGATGAAATGAATAAAGAAATAGAACCTTTTTATTGCTTTTATGAAAGCAGAGGAAAATCCATGCGGGCAGCAGAGAAGGAAATAATGAAATTGGAAAAATGAGTGTTTGACGAAAGAAAAAAGACTTGCTATAATTCGTTTTGCTGACAGGGACATATTCTTGCGGCATCCGGGTCCATTTTTTCAAAAGAATTCAAAAGAATGCTTGACAGAAGGAAATGGCCGTGCTAAAGTAATGAAGTCGCT
>ERZ833963.345-NODE-345-length-71015-cov-115.963374_pt1 | contig 71015 bp, 60 predicted proteins | sample MGYA00519693_ERZ833963 | MGnify/ENA primary metagenome ERZ833963 (study PRJEB31850, sample SAMEA3708748) | human gut metagenome | biome: human gut; feature: human-associated habitat; material: faeces | place: China | collected 2014 ...
ACCCTAAGGGAGCTCTATTAAAGTTACCCTTTTTTACCACCGATATGAAAAAGAATTTTTTTGCTAATTTATGGTTGACTTTTCATAGCTGGTCTCCGTTACTTATATCACTATATTCGCAAGCTATCACGCAATCCAAAACATCATCTCCTTTTCAACGCTCCAACCAGCATTTGTCTGTGTTTATAAAACCAAATTAAAATCAGAATTATCAACATATATCGTAATATAAAATTAAATACCATAAACCCATCCGTCAGAAGAACCACAAATCCCAAAATAAGTACAAGTGCAGTGCGATTTAATAAAAACTTGAAACTGTACAGCTCGCTTACCCCGTATTTGTTTGCAATAAACCAATGGAATAGGAATAACATCCCATAAGAAAGGAATGTTGTGTATGCTGCGACCTGATATCCAAACAGGATAATTCCAAAATAGTTAAGCACAGCATTTAAGCCAGCAGCAAGTATCGTGCCAAGTGAAATAAACCCTGTTTTCTTATGGTAATACTCTATATTTACGGGCAAGCCATACATAAAAACGAAAAAGTTACCAAAGGTCAACGGGATAATCAAACTTATGCCGCCCCAATAATTACTTCCCGCCATTATCTTTGTCACTTCTGGCATCACACAAAAGAAGCCGATCGTTAACAATGCAAACACCATAACATAATCTTTTCCAGCTCGTTCAATACGCTTTTTATCTCCGCTATCTAATGTGTAAAATACCCATGGTGACCATGCGTTCTCCATAGAATTTCCTACGATATATAGAATTGTACAAATTGTGTAAATATAGCTATATATTCCCGCTTCCGAGCTGCCCACCATATCTTTTATCATAATTCGGTCAACTTGCGAAAGTAACGACTGCGAGATAACGTGCGGAAGAAGAGGAAGTCCTATCGCCAGTCCATATTTCCAATATGCTTTATTGTAAAGTGTTCTTCCGTTTCTCCATATTAAGAAGCACAATGCTACTCCGATGCCAATGAGTGGAATCGCCGAGCCAAGTATTCTTCCAAGATATCTTTCATTCGGGAAAACGAACAAAATAAGAATTATTGATAAAACTGTGTTGCCGAGGACGTTGATGCTCGACATGATCAAAAATGATCGGTAACGAAATTCAGCATTAAGTTTAACGCCATATAGATAAAGCATATACGCGCCAAAACTCTGAAACAGCAAGCAGTTTGTCACAAACCGTGAAAAATCAAGTTCATTACAATATATTGGATATGCAACATTAGCAGCAGCAGTAATGAAAATGAAAATCAAAACACTCAGGAATACAATAGAGGATAGATATTTTTTAAAGTTCTCCTTAAAATCCAATTTTGCGTTTTTTATTGTTCCGTAAAACCCCACTCCTAAGATTGCAGTAAAAATCTGCTCGTACGCAATGTAGGCATTATATACACCAAAATCACTTGTAGATAAAAGCCGCGTAAAAACCGGAAGTGTCAGAAACGCGCATCCCTTTAAAGCTATATTTCCTATCGTGTACCAAAGCCCAGCCTTAACAGCGGACTTTCCCATTTCCTCTTTCTTAATACTGTCCATCTGCCAGTCTCCTTCTATTAAAACTTTTCGTGCTTCTATACGGAAGCATTATCAAGCATTTATACACTATTGTATATAACAGCACTGTCACACTGACGTTAGCTATACCTCCGGAAACACAATGTGCAAACTGCCAGACATAAAAAACAGCAAGAAAACTCTCCTTATGTCTCTTGAAGTACCTATTCAGATAAACGCTAAACACACCTAAAATGAACAATCCAATAAATATAAATGCCTCACCAAAATTGATATAAAACTCACCAATAATAGTTGGTGTCAAGCCACCCCCGGAAAAAGTAATCCCCACCTGTTCTTTAAGCCATAAAGTAAAATCCAAATCCGGCCCAGGCAACAACATCAGAAAGTTTATAAGGTAGGTATATCCATATTGAAAATCCACTTTTCCGGGAAATGTATTATACATATAATTTATGTTAATATTCCCCACATAGAGCGAAGTAAAAAAGGATGTCAATGTGCTACTAACACCTCCAGACATCGTTGTGCGAATTGCCCCAAGTACCGATACACCTATAATGCACAACAGTCCATAAAAGACGATTCTACCCATAGGCATTTTCTTTTTTCCAGCATACATCACAATCATACAAATGAATAGTGTGCCAACAGGTGCACGAAAGCCAGACACAATCAAAGTGGCAGAAGATACTACAGTCACAAAAATCATAGTAAATTTGCTTATTAGTGGCCGTAGATCTTTTCTTGTTTCTATGTATATGTCAAAAAGCATACAGACCAGTAAAATTGATACCTGAGCCGTGTATAGTAAAGCGCCGCTACCCGATATGGCTGCCACTCTTCCATTTTCTACATCGCCAAGCAAATACGATCTGTTTTTTATAAAATAATATAGCGCTGCAGACCATGAAACAGCCAAAAGGAAATAAAGTGTTTTAATTCTCGAAAACGAAAATCGAATTTTAGGTTTATCCTCCTTTTCATGAACTGGTCTTTTTTTCGCGATTAAACAAATGCCATTTCCAATCGCAAACGCCAGCAAACCGCCCAAAATTATTTTTGTATACCCATAGCTATAGAATCTTCCCATATTCATCAACCCAATTGGTCCTAAGGCTATGGAGTAAAGAAAATATGCTGTAAAAAGCACTGCTGGAGAAATCAACTCAAAATCATTGTTCAATAGCAAGGCAAAAGTTAAACACGCAAGTAACAGTGTGTATTCAAATATACTGTCTTGCCCTGAAGCTAATGCAAAAACATACACAATGGCACTCACGGAAAGAAGTAATAACCCTATCATTTTTCGTCTATTTATTCGTAGCATTATAAGTTTACTCTCCTCTATCTATAATAAGATTTCTTGATTCTATAGCTTTCGACTCCATCTTGCTTTTAATACTTTACCTGGTACAATACAAACAAAAGTCAACAACTTATTTTTGCTGTTTCTAAGAAGTTCCGTAATTGTATAATCAGCGCACAAGCCATATATAATGTATTGAAGTCCGCCTTTGATCCTATATTTAGGGTTTATATCTTTCTTCATAAATTCTTCCGCTCTGTGCATACAGCCAACAGGAGATTTTATGTTATTTGCTCTTCTATTTTTCGTAAGTCCGTCTGACTGATAATCGCCGACATATATCGCCTCGTTAATGTGAATCATATTGTACTTACGTGCCATTCGAATCCAAACAATGTCCTCACCAAGGAATTTTTCACCTGAATACTCAGGAAACGGAAATTCCTTTAGGCAATGGGTGTAAAATACCTCGGCTTTATCAGCCATCGTGTCATCCGAATTAATTCTTGCTTCTATGTACGAAGCAACCCATTCATTAGGTTCAAACTCTTTACCGTTGATCTTTCCATCTGGAAATACTCTGAGAAATGAGTATCCACACAATCCGTTTCTATCCCAAAACTTTCCATAATATCGCAGCACAGTTTCAATCGCATTTGGCTTTAACCAGTCGTCCGAATCAACAATAAAAGTCAAGTCTGACTCTATATTTTTTATGCCTTCATTTAGTGCCGTATGCTTCCCGCCGTTTTCCTTATAGATATAGCGGATTCTAAAATCAGCTGATTTTTGAACTTTCCTTACAACCTGTGCCGTATCATCTAAGCTGCCATCATCTACAATTAGCCATTCAAAATCTTTTATGGACTGATTATCCAGAGAGGTATATAATTTTTGTATACTCCCTCCCCGATTATAAGTAGGAGTTAGCACTGTAATTCTCATCTGATTTACCCTTTCATTTGCTGAGCAATATCCGCATCCACAATTTCCTCACCGGTCTTATGCTTCAGCTGCTCTTTGCTTGCTTCACTCAGACCATTGTTGATCACACAGTTCATATCGCAGGTGCTGCACTTATCCAGATCCTCTTTGGTGACTTTCCCATCACGGTAGTCACGGCAAATCTTCAGCTCATACATACTGTACGGATGTTTGGTGAACAGAGCCTTAAATTTGTGAACCAGAACCCAAGTCGCAGGCTTCCAGATGTACTTGTGCATAGCAGGACTTACACTGCCAATCATCCAGCAGTCACGGTCGCAGCAACGAACCTTTGCACGAACCTTCTCTGCCTTCGGGCTGTTCCACAGTTCATCCCAAGTCTGATTGTTCAGGTTGCCCATAACTTCCTTGTCCTTGGTTCCATTGCAAGGCATAACATCGCCATACGGATCGATGAAGAAAGTGTCAAAACTCATATCGCAAGGCAGCAGACGCTTCTGGCCGTAGATGTAGTTGATCAGACCATGATTAAAGTATGCACGAAACCACTTCTTCGGGCTGTTGCTGCGGAGCAGTTCATTGACCAGATTCTCGAAGTTCTTAGCAACCATCGGACGATCATGGATGATGTTCTTAGCCTCAACGAAGTAGAAGCTGTTGTGCAAAGAGGCAGTTGCGAACTCCATGCCCATCTCATCGGAGATCTTGTAGAGCGGAACCAGGTCAGGAGCGTTTTTGTCCTGAACGGTCATGCCGAAGCCAACGTCCTTCATGCCCATTTCACGAAGAATCTTTAGTGTGCCATACCCCTTTGCATATCCGTCTTGAAGACCACGAATCTCATTATTGGTCTGCTCCAGGCCCTCGATAGAAATACGGATACCGATCTGCGGGAACTCTTTACACAGGTCAACGATACGATCTGTGAAGAAACCGTTGGTGGAAATAACGATACGATCAGACTTCTTATACAGTTCACGCACGATATCCTTCAGGTCAGTACGGATAAACGGTTCTCCGCCGGTGATGTTCGTGAAGTACATCTTCGGCAGTTTTTTGATAGTTTCAATACTAATTTCTTCTTCCGGTTTGGAAGGTGCTTTATAACGGTTGCACATGGAGCAACGAGCGTTGCAACGGTAAGTGACGATAACCGTACCATTCAATTTCTTTTCTTCAGACATGATTAACTCCTATTAACAATCAAAGTTTCAATTTTATTTAAGAACCACTTGGCACATACCGAGAACACAACCGCGCCGCAAATAACTGCGACCGCTGTGAAGATATATGCAAGTAAGCCATTACCAAACAGATGGACAAGGTGAAATTTTTCAAGCACACGATAAATTACCATGTGGCACAGGTAAATCTCGAAGCAGATTCCACCGAGGAATTTGGCGACTGGATTGACCAGCCCCCCCTCCCGATTACACCCGAGGGTATAGACCAAAGCCGCTACACAGAAGAACAACATTGTAAGCGTATTGCCACCTACTGCAAAATAAGCAACTGTGGCAATCAGCAGAATTGCTCCAGCGATAACTTTGGATTTTACTGCAAATTCAGCAAGCTCTTTCCGGTAAAGGAAGATTAGACCTCCTGCAATAAAATAAATTGCATCATAAACGATATTGGTTCTACCGGCATTGAAGTAACTTCCACACAGGTAGTTGAACACTAATGCCGCGGCTGCCACTCCCCATGCCCTCTTCTTATTTCCAATCAGGAAGCAGAAAAACGGAAACAGCATATAAAACACAAAAATGACAGCCAGCGTCCAGCTCACACCGATAACCGAAATATTGGCATTTGGCAACAATCCCTGGCATAAGGTCAAGTTTGCAAAAACTTCATACAGCGAATTCTTGCTCGGCGAAATCACAAAATCCAGCGCGCAGAGCAATGCGAAGTACGACCAAATCTTGATGTATCTTTTGCTGTAAAACTCCTCCACGCTGATCTTACGGTCTATGATTTTCTGGTAGTAGCCACAGCACATACCAAAACCGCTGACCATCATGAAAAGAAAAACGAGGTTTGTGAAATTGGGGATAAGTTTCTCAAATACAAATCCTCCCAATTCATATTTTCCGTTTGAAAGGACGTGCATCAGAGCAATGCCGATAATGGCATACGCTTTTAACCCATTGATTCCCTCATATCTATCCGCTTTTGTACTCACACCCATCCTCCAAATTACTGATAAACTCTCATAATTTTCTCGTAATACTCATCAATGGTATCAAAGCTGATGCCCTTGCAGTTTTCTTTATACTCATCGCACAGTTCCTTATCATCCCAGAGCTTCCGGATCTTGCTCTTCAACTCGTTGCCATCTCCGCTCTTAAATAGCTCACCAGTCTTACCGACCTGAATCAATTCCGGGATGCCACCGATATCAGCACCCAGCACCGGTGTGCCGTACATCTGGGATTCCATCACAGAGAACGGGCAGTTCTCATACCACTCAGACGGATAGATGGAGAACCTTGCTTCCCGGATCAGCTTTTCCAGTGCCTCACCTTTCTGGAAGCCAACATTCTTGATGTTGCTTACACCCTTGATACTCTCTTCCAGCGGCCCAGTGCCAGCGAAGATAAACTGCACATCCGGCAGCTCCTTACAGACCTTGATGAGTGTGTCGATGCCCTTCTCCTCAGAGAAGCGGCCGAAGTAGAGGACGTAATCCTTCTTTTCTGTCTCTTTCCACTCCACCTTATCGATGAAATTATGCATTGCCACGGTCTTCGTCGCAAACAGCGGATTGCTGTCCATCTTGCTCTTCATGAACTCAGAGCAGCAGATCATGGTATCAATGTACTTGTAAGTCCCTTTCCACTTCCAGAACTCGGCCTCCATCATGCCGATGGCAGACTTCGCCGTGGAGCCGTGGATGCACTTGCCTTTCATGCAGTTCACGAAATGGCCGCCGAGGCACTTCTCACAGTTTTGGTGGATGTTCGGATTGTTCAGCATGTGGTTAGGACAAACCAGCTGGTAGTCATGTGCAGTGAAAACGATCTTACAATCCCTTACAGTCTCCTTACGCCACTTGACGATTTCCAAAATGATGGAAGGTGTCAGCTGGTAGTTAAAGTTGTTCAGGTGACATATATCGGGCTTGAAGTCGTCCAGAACTTTTCTCAGCTGTACTCTTGCTTCCTTGCTGTAAATCGTCTTGATTGGGTAGGTCAGCTTCGACAGCTTGCTCCCACCGTGAAAATCCATATCGGACGTATAAGCATTGATCCGGTTGCCAACACAGCGGCCTTCGTGCTCCATTCCGAAGTACTGAACTTCATGTCCATGCTGCTCCAGCGCCTCGCCCAATTTAAATATATAAGTTTCTGAACCACCATTAGGATATAGAAATTTATTTATCATTAAAATTCTCATTTATTTCTTTCTCCTATATAATTTCAATGTTGCTTGCACAATCTCATCCCAATTATATTTACTACAAATAAAATCAGCCGCCTGCTTTTTGTGTGCATCCACCTTTTCAGAATGGTCACAGGCGTCCTGCAACTTCGATTGTAGATCCTTTACATCAGCCTTTTTGAAAATCAGAGCTTTATCTTCCACAACCTCTGCACACTCCGGAATATCAGAAACCAGACAGCAGTTGCCGTAGCTCATTGCTTCTAACAGGCTTAACGGCATTCCCTCTAAGTCAGATGGGAGTGCATACACATATGCATTGCTATACAACTCCTCTAATTCTTGCCCTTGAACAAATCCTGTAAATAAAATTCGTTTATCTTCTTTAGCAATTTCTTTCATTTCATTTTCAAATTCACTTGTATCCGAACTGCCACCGGCAATAACCAATTTTTTTTCTGTATCAACCTGTTTAAATGCTTCTATTAAATATTTGATTCCTTTTTCCGGAACTAATCGTCCAAGGAACAAAATATATTCATCTTTATCTAATCCAAATTTATTTTTAATAATCTGTGGTTTTCTTTCTATATGATTACTTACGCCATTTGGAATAAACACAGTTTTTCTGCCATATATTTTTTCAAAATAATCCTGAACACCTTTACTAAGTACAATAATTTCATCAGCATACTTTACGGCATTCTTTTCGCCTTTATGTATGAATTTTGAGCCGAAGCCAGATTTCCATTTTTCGCGTTGCCAGTCGATGCCGTGAACTGTGACTATCACACGCTTGTGAAAGAGCTTTGGTAACCAACAGAAAAAAGCCGGTCCCTCTGCATGAATATGAACAACATCATACTTACCAAAAGCACAACATAATGCTGCAAAAAAAGAGGACGAAACCGCCGCAAGACCTTTCTTTTCTATTGTTGGAACTGTCTTAAGCTTTATTCCTTTATATTCTTTAAGTCGTTTTGAATCATACTCTGAACCGCTCACATGATGGCCACCTCTGTTATAGCAAGTTACATTATGTCCTTGTGCAACCATCCTGGTGCAAAGTTCCTCAACAACTATCTCAACTCCGCCTTCTCTTGAAGGAATCCTTTTTTGTCCAAACATTGCAATATTAAGTTTTTCCTTAGGCTTACTCTTTCGTCTGTTCACGTCTTTAAACTGCTCCATCACTCTTTAATACGCCTGTAATTGTCTTAAAGAGAATCTTCATATCCCCCTTAACACTCCACTCCCCAATATACTTAGTATCCAGCTTTACCACTTCCTCAAAGTCCGTGATATTGCTTCTGCCACTCACCTGCCACAGTCCGGTCAGTCCCGGTCTGAATGACATTCTGGCTCTGTGATGTGGTTCATACTTTTCCCACTCATCGAGTGTTGGTGGTCTGGTGCCCACCAGGCTCATATCTCCCACTAGTATATTGAAGAATTGTGGAAATTCATCCAAGCTTGTTTTCCTGATAAACTGTCCAATTCCGGTTTTCTTCTTTCCGTTTGGCAGCAACTTATTGCCTATGATTCTCGGGTCGAAGTCCATCTTAAACATCATTCCGTCGCCCACTTTATTCTGTGCCGCAAGCTCCTTCTTTCGCTCCTCGGCATCCATATACATGCTGCGGAATTTGTACATCTTGAATTTTCTTCCGTTTCTGCCGACTCTCTCCTGCGCGAAAAATATAGGTCCAGGCGATGCTATGTATATCATAGGACCCACAAATATCATTATGATAAGTGTGAACAGGCAGCCCACCAATCCTCCGACTATATCCATGCCTCTCTTTACCAGAAGCGCGCTGGTGTTGGCATAGTTCACGCTTGATGTGACTACGGTATAGTCGCCTATCTTTTCTATCTGCTTGTAGCCTCCCTGGGCTGTGCCATTTTTGGTTATTCCTGTATGTACCGCTATTCCCATCTCAAGGAATATATCTGCCATCCGCTCTGGATATTCATCCTCGCTACAAGGCGGGATGAGCACCTCATCCACCCACTCATCACACGCATAGTCCACTATACCATCGTGGTTTGCAACTATAGGTATGCCACATATAGTCATACCCTTCATGTCTGTATCCAGTGAAGCTGCTACTATCTTTGTATAGCCTATACAGCTTTTCTCCACTGTGCACAGTGTATCACGAAGCATGGCATCAGGTGCTATGACAAACAGCGATTTTCTTGATGCTCCAAAGCCCTTTTTCTTAAGGAAGCTCTTGAGCGCTAGTCTTGCTACATATGTTATTGTCACATAGATTGGAAACATGATATAAAATGATAATCGCGAGTATATATCAGCCATCTGTGTGGTGAACAGAAATAGCGCTGTCACCAGAAATACAAGCACTGCGTGCTTGCAGGTCGATATGAATTCATCCAGATATCCGCGTTTTAGGACGTTCTTGAATGAATCTGCCATTATCTCCACAAAGAAATCTATCAGAAGAAATGCTACACCCAGTATACGGTAGTCCTTGTCCACATATGGGTTATTAAAGCCGAAGCGTATCACATATGAAATAAAAAATGCTATAACAATGCATGCGATATCTATAAGCATAAAATCTATATGCTTTGTCCATCCTCTGCCTTTCTTTCTGTACATTCTTTCCAAATTCTCCTTGTGGTATCTTTTATTTTCCTTTATACCTGTTCTAGGGGAGGTACCTTTGTACCCCCCCCCGAATTATTTTAACCTATTTTGTTTTACGTATGTTTTATTCGGTTATTTGTATCTTTTTCTGTATCTAATCAGGGTTTTCAATAATATATTTTCACCCATTTTTAATTCTTTGTCAATGACTATTAGGTTTTCTTTATAATTTTTGACACATTCGATAACCGCTATGGTATTACAGCACCAATAATTATACATTATTATATGTCATATTGCTTATTTTTCCTCAAACAGCCTCTGCTTCCTCTCTATCATCTCATCAATCCTTGCGATATACTGCCCTACATCCTTGACATTCTCGCATCTGTCGATGCGGTGTGTGCCATCCGGATTCGGTACCGGCCAGACACGTTTGGTGCTTGCCCCGGCGCCGCACGCCACGATGGTCTGCTTTTCCTCCATGATCAGTATGTTGTATACGCCGGCCTTGCCCTTTGCCGCATAGCCCACGTTTTCCATGTTGCCTGCCATGCCCTTCTGCCTGTAGAGATAGTATGGCTCAAGCCCCATCTGCTTACAGTAGGCTGCGCAGAGATCCATATGCTCCTGGGTGTTGACCATCTGCATATCTCTGTAGCGGTCCTTGAAGATGGTGAGTCTTGCAGCTCGCTTTACTGCGAGTGAATGGATGGTGACGTTGTCAGGTGCCAGCTCCTTCACCAGCTCCATTGTGTGCCTTACATCATCGAGCGTCTCCTCGGGAAGCCCCATGATGAGGTCCATGTTTATGTTGTCAAAGCCCAGCTCACGCGCGAGCTTGAAGCTTTGTATCGTATCGTCTACTGTGTGGTGTCTTCCTATTATATCAAGCGTCTGCTGCTTCATGGTCTGTGGATTTACTGATATACGGCTGATGCCGTTTTTCTTTAGTGCCAGGAGCTTTTCTCTCGTGATGGAGTCCGGTCTGCCTGCCTCCACTGTAAATTCCAGACAGTCCTTTAAATCAAAGCTGCATTTGATTTTTCTGATAAGCCTGTCAAGCTGCGCAGGGCTTAGTGTGGTCGGTGTGCCGCCTCCTATGTAGATGGAGTTTAGCTTCTTGTGGTAGAATTTCTGTGCCGTGTAGTCTATCTCCTTCTCGAGTGCGTCGAGATAATCATCCACGCGGTTTTTCCACACACCGAGCGGGTATGAGGTAAACGAGCAGTATGCACAGGTGCTCGGGCAGAAGGGTATGCCTATATACAGGCTGTAGCCGTTGTCATAGTCCACCTTGTCGAGCAGTGCCTTCTCACGCTTTGCTATGCCTATTGAGAGGTCGATTTTCTCATCGCTTGCGAGGTAGGTTTCCTTCAGATAGTCGTAGGTTTCCCTATCGCTCATGCCGTCCTCTATGCATTTCATGGCTATCTTGGTTGGTCTGATGCCTGAGAGTGTGCCCCACGGAAGGCTCTTTCCTGTGCCCTTTTCTATCATGGAATACAGAGCGAGCTTGAGGCGGTTTTTGGTCTCCTTGCGGTCTGTGCCGGTCACGGATATTTTTGTGCAGATACTTTTTCCGGCTGTTTTAATGTCACTTTCGTCGGCTTGCTGCATATCCCCTGTCATGGAATTATTTCCACCGGCTCTATTCAGCGTCCACTCCACCGCAATTTCATCGCCCACATAGTCTATCTTAAATACCTGTGAGGCATCCGCAAATTCCTTTACGCCATCATCTGTCATCTCGTGGTGTGTGCAGGCCAGGTTTTTCCCCTCCACCTCATCAGGTGAGCAGCTATAGTACATCTGCACATCCTCCTGCGGGAAGAATTCCTTGAGCAGTGAGTGCACATCATATTCAAAATCCGGTTTATTAAATACTACTACTATCATAAGTAAGGGTTATACATCCTCTCGTTTTCTATGGTTGTTGTGTCGTTGTGGCCCGGGTACACCTCTGTATGCTCAGGCAGTGTCATGATTTTTTCCTTCACTGTGCGCACGAGGTCTGACATGCTGCCGCCCTTGAAATCCGTACGTCCGATTGAGCCGCAAAACAGTGAGTCTCCTGTAAAGATCACGTCCTCATACGGGAAATAATAGCAGCAGCCGCCCGGTGTATGCCCCGGTGTGTGAAGCACTACTATGTGAAAGCCTGCGATGTCAAGCTCCTGCTTATCCTTCAAAAATACATCTGCATAAAAGGTCTTTGACTGTCCCATCATGTAGCTCACATTAAGCTGCGGGTCATCGAGTGTGGCTTTGTCTGCCTCATGGATATATATCTTGATGCCGTAGCGGTCTGCGAGCGGCTTTGCATCCGTGGCGTGGTCAAAGTGTCCGTGTGTGAGCAGTATTGCTACAGGCTTTGCGCCTGACTCATCCACCTTTTTGGCGAGCTGTTTAGCACACGCGCCCGGGTCTATTATTATCATTTCCTTTGTCTTTATATTGGTGACAAAATAGCAGTTGGTCTGCACCGGTCCCACTACGAAGTGGTCTATCTTCATATTTACCATATGAGTGTACTCCTTGTCTGTTATATGTTATGCTTCACGCAAGAACCACCGGGATTTAGCCGGTGGTCCTCTCTACGTCTATTACACTTTCTATCTGTCTGAGCTTCTCCACGAGAACCTTTATCTGGTCCCTGCCTTTGATATTAAAAAACACCTCGATTGTAGCGATACCCTGCTTGCTGGTCTTGGACTGTATACCACTGATATTGATTTCCTTCTCGGTAAATATCTTTGTGATATCTACGAGCAGTCCCGGCCTGTCATGACAGAATATCTTAAGGTCTGCCTGATACTCGGCACCGTTGTCCATGAGGGCTGTATCCTGCCACTCTGCTTCTATGAGCCTGTCCTTTTCTATCTTGGACAGATTGATGATATTCACACAGTCTGTCCTGTGGATGGAGATGCCTCGGCCTCTTGTGACAAAGCCCACGATTTCATCTCCCGGAACAGGATTGCAGCACTTCGAGAAGTGCACTGCCACGTCATAGAGTCCGTGTACCACAATGCCGCTCTTTGACTTGTGCTCGGGCTGTGTGCCTGCTGCTGCCTGCTGCTTTTCTGCGATGCTGCCAAGCACATCTGCATCTGTCACCGGCACCACATGATCCTTCTTGTACTCGTCGTACATCCTGTTGACTATCTGGCTCTCCTTGAGTCCGCCGTGGCCGACGGTTGCAAGGCACGAGTTCCAGTCGTGGAAGCCGTACTTGCGGCGTATTTTTTCCTGATACTCAGGCTTGTTTATCTCAGCAAAATTGATGCCCTTTGCCTTGGCATAGGCTGCTATCAGATCCTTGCCGTGCTGTATATTCTCTTCCTTTAGCTCACTTCTGAACCACTGGTTTATCTTGTTCTTGGCCTGCGTACTCTTTACGACCTTAAGCCAGTCACGGCTTGGTCCCTTGGAGTTCTGCGAGGTGATTATCTCTATCTGGTCACCGTTTTTGATGACATAGTCTATCGGCACGAGCTTGCCGTTTACCTTGGCACCGACCATCTTGTTGCCGACCGCAGAGTGTATGCTGTAGGCAAAGTCTATAGGTGTGGAGCCCTTTGGCAGGTTCTTTACATCGCCGGACGGTGTAAATGCAAATACATTGTCGGAAAATAAATTTAAATCACTCTTTAATAAAGTCATAAATTCCTTATTATCCGACATATCCTGCTGCCACTCGAGTATCTGGCGCAGCCAGCTGAGCTTCTCCTCCTCTGTGACAGTGGTTGTAGTGGCATTGCCGTTGTTTGTTTCCTTGTACTTCCAGTGCGCTGCGATACCGTACTCAGCTGTACGATGCATCTCATAGGTACGTATCTGTATCTCAAACGGCTGTCCGCTTGGGCCTATGAGCGTCGTGTGAAGCGACTGGTACATGTTCTGCTTCGGCATGGCAATATAGTCCTTGAAACGGCCCGGTATAGGCTTATACTTCTCATGTATGATACCAAGCACTGCGTAGCAGTCCGGTATGGTATCCACCAGAATCCTGATGGCAAAGAGGTCATATATCTGGTCTATCGTCTTGTCCTGATTGACCATCTTCTTATATATACTGAAGAAATGCTTTGCCCTGCCGTATATCTCTGCCTTGATACCGGCATCTGAAACATACTTCTTGACATCGTTTACCAGGCCCTGGATGTAGGTGTCGCGCTCTGTCTTTCTGAGGGCTACCTTCTCTACCAGATCGTAGTAGGCATCCGGATAGAGGTACTTCATACAAAGGTCCTCGAGCTCTATCTTTATCTTGCTGATACCAAGTCGCTGTGCGATAGGGCAGTAGATATCCTGTGTCTCTCTGGCGATACGCTGCTGTGCCTCCTTGGACTGGTACTTGAGTGTACGCATATTGTGCAGTCTGTCTGCCAGCTTTATGAGGATGACTCTGATATCCTTTGCCATGGCGAGAAACATCTTGCGCAGATTCTCAGCCTGCATCTCAAGCCTGTCCGCATTCTTGTCCTTCGGATCCTTGGTGCTGTCTGTCAGGTGCAGGTGCTTCAACTTCGTGACACCATCCACCAGATGTGCGACATCGTCCCCAAACTCCGCGCGCATCTCATCCATGGTCATGATGGTATCCTCCAGCACATCATGGAGCAGTCCTGCTGCAATGGTTTCCTTATCCAGCTCGAGCTCGGCGAGTATTATGGCAACACAAAGCGGATGTATGATATAAGGCTCTCCTGACTTACGCGCCTGACCCTTATGAGCATCATAAGCTACCCTGTAGGCTTTGTCCACAAGGCTCGTGTCATCCGACGGATGGTACTTTTTGATTTCCTTTTTCAGCTCATCGTAAAGCTCCTCTGGGCTCGTAAAATCCTTTGTTCCCCTTATACCGCTGGTATCAGAGCGAAATTTGTCCGCTATTTTTTCTAATTCTTCTGTTGAGTAATCTGCCAATAGTCTCACCTCGATTGTAGTGTATCTTTAGTAGCCATTATATTTTATTTCTTTAAAAATTGCAATCTTATGTTGTTAGCCGATAACCATCTTTACTCCGCCATACATGCCGGCTGAGTTGCCGAGTGTGGCAAGCTTGATCTCTGTCCCACGGCTTGCATGGAAAGCATACTCTTTATAGTACTTTGCTGCTGTATCGATGATGATGCTGCCTGCCTTTGAAAGGCCTCCGCCGACAACAAATACCTCAGGGTCCATGACGCATGCTACTGCTGCCATTGCCTTGCCGAGAAGCTTCATAGACTGCTCTACTGCTGCAATGCCCGCTGCATCTCCTGCCTTTGCCGCATCGCATACATCCTTGGCTGTGAAGCCTGCATTTAAATCAAGCTTTGTTGCCACATTCCTGTTTGCTGCAATGTATCTCTCTGCCACTCTTACGAGACCGTTTGCTGATGCATACTGCTCTAAGCAGCCCTTCTTGCCGCAGCCACAGCACTCTGACTCATCATCTACCATAGGCATATGTCCTATCTCTCCGCCTGCTCCGTTTACTCCGGCTACGATTCTGCCCTCGCGGATGATTCCTCCGCCTACGCCTGTGCCGAGTGTGATCATGACTACATCCTGATGACCCTTTCCGCCACCCTGCCACATCTCACCGAGTGCAGCTACGTTGGCATCGTTTCCGGCCTTTACCTTGATGCCGCCGCACAGTACTGAGAGTGACTGTGCCACGTTGAACACGCCCCAGCCGAGGTTGACACACTTCAATACTGTTCCGTCATCCTTTATAGGTCCCGGCACTCCCATGCCTACGCCCTCGATGTCACCCATCTCGATGCCATGCTTCTCGTTATTCTCCTTGATGGATGCTGCGATATCAGGCAGAATGAGCTCGCCGGAATTCTCTGTGCGTGTAGGAATCTCCCATGTATCGACAAGCTTTCCTGTGGTCTCGAAAAAGCCTATCTTTACAGTTGTTCCACCTATATCTACTCCATATGCATATTGTTTCATTTTTTCGTCCTCCAAATCGTTAAACTATGTTTATATTTTATTGCCTAATTGCATATTTTTCAATGTTTTTCATTGTTTTTTATGTTTTTTCTATATATAGAAGCGTTTATATCATCATCCATATGCCCGCTATTTGTAAATCCAAGCTTTTTGGCAAGGCGCACCGATGCTTCATTTCTCTCATCTATCCGGCAGTAGAGCTCCTCAAAGTCTGTGTTTTTCCGCGCATAGTCTACGATAAAGCGGCACACCTCCGTGGCATAGCCCAGGTTCTGAAATTCCGGTGCTATCATATAACCCATTTCATTGTGCTCAAGTCCCGCCCGTCCTATCAGCTTCCCTGTTTCCTTGGAAAATACAAGCCACATGCCATACTCGTAAAAGCCATACATGTTCTCTATATATGCTTTCTGGTATTCAAGCTCTGTCTCGTAGTCGTAAAGCGGCTCCACAAAGTCTGTCATGCCGGGCTTGTCATAGAGCTCATAGAGCGCAGGAAGGTCTGACAGTGAAAGCTCACGTATCAGGCATCTGTCTGTCTCGCCAATATCCCATGGGATATGATTATACCGCCTGCGCACCCGCTCCAGATACTCAATGTCTAATTCTGCAAGGCTTTCCACTGCATAGCGCGTGCCACACTGCGGTTCTCCTACTGATGCTATGCCGAGTGAGTCAGCTATTTGCTTCTGCTGCCGGTCGGATACTATCCAGATGCAGTCGGTGGGAGCTTTCGGTATTCTTAGATTTCCCGTATTAGCTTTCGCTGTGTTATCTGCAGATTCTTGTATCGTTGTTTTTTGGAAGTCATTAATTGATTCATCTGCCAGTAGCGCAACATACAGTTTTTCCTGTAGCTCATCAGGTAGTTTTTCTTGCAGCTCATCAGACAGTTTTTCCTGAAGTTCATCATAAATCTCCTGTGATGCAGATGTCATCTCTGCTGCACGCTTCCACTGTGGCTTGAAGCTATCGTCATGATAGTAAAAAGAGGCAAGTTTTTCGCTTGCCTCATCAATAATTATTATCATTAAACTGTCTCCGGCTCCGGATAGTCCACTCCGAAGGTCTCAACTGTAACTGTCTTCATGACCTGAGCCTCAAGTGGTTTGTCCATGTAGTCTGTGCGCACCTCTGCGATCTTGTTTACCACATCCATGCCCTCGATTACCTTGCCGAATGCCGCATACTCACCATCGAGATGTGGTGCATCCTGATGCATGATGAAGAACTGGCTGCCTGCTGAATCAGGTATCATGGTACGTGCCATTGAAAGTACACCGGCTGTGTGCTTTAAGTCATTTTTGAAGCCGTTGTGTGTGAACTCCCCCTTGATTTCATAGCCAGGGCCGCCTGTGCCGTTTCCGTCCGGATCTCCACCCTGGAGCATGAAGCCCTTGATTACGCGGTGGAAGCATACTCCGTCATAGAAGTTGTGATTGATTAAGCTGATAAAGTTGTTTACTGTGTTTGGTGCGATTTCCGGATAAAGCTCCGCCTTGATTACATCGCCGTTTTCCATTGTGATTGTTACGATTGGATTCTGTACCATTATTTTTCTCTCTTTCTTTTATAATATTATGAGGCTTGGAGAATATCCATTCCTCGCAATTATTAAATATCGAATTAATTTCTACCCAATTGATTGATTTTACCTGATCTTACTTACTCAGAGCCTCGACTACCTTCGGAAACTCCATGAAGTGTGATGCCTTCACCAGTATGGTGTCGCCCTCCTTCACATATGAAAGGAGCTCCTGTGTCATGGTCTCCCTATCCTCGAAATAGTGGATGTCTACATCAGATAATTTCTCTGCGGCTCCGGCTGCATATTCATTTGCAAGCTCTCCTGCGGCGAAAAGTGTATGGATATGATTCTCTCCAACTGCTTCGCCTACCTCATGGTGCAGCTTTTTCTCATCGCTTCCCAGCTCGCCCATGTCGCCAAGCACTGCTATTGTCCTGCCCTTTGCATGTGAAAGCACCTCGATAGAGGATTTCATGGATACAGGGTTTGCATTGTAGCAGTCATCTATCACTGTCATGCCGTGTGTTTTGATGAAATTGGTACGGCCTGCGATTGTCTCTGCTTTCTCGATTCCTGATTTAATCTCAGCTATTGTGAGACCAAGCTGCAATCCGACAGCCGCTGCCGCCATGGCATTGTATACATTGTGCTCACCCGGGATGTGGATGTGTGCATCAAACTCACCCTCCGGAGTGACAAAATGAGCCTTCATGCCGTCAAAGCCCAGGTTTTCAATATTTGTGGTATATACTGATTTATGAACGTCCGAAGCCGATTCCTTGCCATAGTATATGGCAGGCTTTCCATTTACCGTCTGCACTGTGGCCAACTTGTCGTCATCTGCATTCAGCACTGCGACCGCATCCGGCATCATATGCTCAAAGCACTCTGTCTTTGCTTTAAGCACACCATCCCTGTCGCCCAAAAACTCCAGATGGCAGTAGCCGATATTAGTAATGACCATGACATCCGGGCAAGACATAGTAGAAAGTCTGTGCATCTCGCCAAAATCAGATATGCCCATCTCGAGCACCGCTACCTGATGGCTTTCCCTGATTCCGAAAATGGTGAGTGGCAGGCCTATCTCGTTGTTGAAATTGCCTGCGGTCTTGTGGACGCTGTATTTCTGCTCAAGGACTGATGATATCATCTCCTTGGTGCTGGTCTTGCCGACACTTCCGGTGATGCCCACCACCTTGATATCAAGGCTTTTTCTGTAAAATGCCGCGAGCTTTTTCATGGCATCGGTGGTTGATTCAACAAGCACATATGGGCCTGCCGGATCCGTCAGCTCATGCTCAGAGAGCACAATTGCCGCTCCCTGCTCAAACACAGTCGGAATGAATTTGTGTCCGTCCACCCTTTCTCCCTTTATCGGGATAAAAAGATAGCCCTCCTTCACCTGTCTGCTGTCAATGACTGCGCCGGTGATTGTCGTATCGAGCTGTGTCTCATCGCCTATGTATGTGCCCCCGCAGGCCTTTGCGATATTTGCAAATGTAAGATTCTTCATGTACTTATCCGACATGCTACACCTCATATTTTTTCAAAGATATGTCAATCAGATGCTCACAGAGCTGATTAAAGCTCATACCGATAACCGCAGCCTCCTGTGGCAGAAGACTGGTCGGAGTCATGCCAGGCAGTGTGTTTGCTTCGAGGCAGAACATCTCATTTTTGTCATTGAGCAAAAAGTCTGAGCGTGAATATGTGTCAAGCCCGATAACACGCGCAACCTCCTCGGCATAGTGCTGCATATCCTTTGTCACCTGCTCAGGAATCTCGGCCGGACATGTCTCTACTGTACTGCCCGCCTTGTATTTATTCTTATAATCGTAGAAGCCCTCCTTCGGTGCAATCTCTATAATAGGAAGAGCCTTGCCCTCGATAACGCCGACAGAGAACTCCCTGCCCTGTACAAATTCCTCGATAACCAGCTCATTTTCCCACTTAAAGGCATCGTCAAGTGCCGCCTTGAACTCTGCCGCATCCCTAACGATGGTGACACCGATGCTTGAACCACCGCAGCATGGCTTTACCACGCATGGAAGTGTCAGGTCAAGCTTTGTGATGTCGTCCTGTCTGGTCGCTCTTGTCATGGAAATACCCTTTGGAGTAGGGATACCGTTTGCAAGGAAGAACTGCTTTGATGTCTCCTTGTTCATGGCGATGGCTGAGCTTAAATAATCGCTGCCTGTATATTTGACACCGAAGAGGTCAAATGCGGCCTGTATCTTTCCGTTCTCTCCGTTTTCTCCGTGGAGAGCCATGAAAACAATGTCAGCCATCTGACACATTTTGATGACATTTGGTCCGAAGAAGCAAGGTGACTGATCCTTTCTGGAAGCCTTTACCTTTGCGAGGTCAGGTGCCTCTGTCGGAATATCGCTGACCTGCACGCTTATCTCGTCCGCGCGGTCAAATATACCTGTCAGGTCCTCCTCCCTGTCACTATATCCCATAAATACATCCAATAATATAACTTTGTGGCCGTTCTCTTTGAGTGCCTTAGCTACCATGCTTCCTGTCTTGAAGGAAACATCTCTCTCTGTGCTGAGCCCTCCGGCAAGTACTACGATGTTCATTTTTGTCCTCTTTTCTTTGATTGAATTATCATGCTTTGGTTTAATTAAACACAATGCAATGCTTCTTTTTTAAAGCTATGAGTAATCAACATAATTTCTTCAAAATTATAACACCATTTGTGCAAAAAAGAAAGACCGGTTGCCCGGTCAAAAAAGAAATTCTCATTTTATTTTAAACTGTGTTGGCTTCCAGCAGCTGTATCATTCTCATAAATACCATCCGCCCGTGCAAATCATCCTGTGAAAGTGATTCTCCGTACTTCAATACTAATAATCGGCACTGATAAAAATTCAGCTCAGGATTGCCAAAAAGCAAAATCCGCAAGGCTGCATTTTCCAGGTAATTGTGTATATTTCCCACCTCAATAAATATATCTACGATATCATCGAGGTTAATAAGTCCTTTCTGTTCATAATAAATTCTTCCCAAATATTTCATCCCTCCATCGGCTGTATTTTTCGTAGAACTTCTTTTTTTATCTTTCTTTTGAAATTTTGTCGTCTTTTGCGAAATTTCACTCTTTGTTGGTGGATTCATTTTTCCATATAATATATCAATATTCTAGGCGCGTTACGCGCTTGTATTTTGAAGATTTCTATTAGAAGATTTAATATTGATAGGTGATTAGCAGTTTTCGACAAAATATGACATGGGTTTGGGTTTAATTCAGTTGGTTTTTGTTTAATATTGCTCTTTTTATATCAGAATTTTTGTAATGATAAATTTGTACTATATTTTGAGGTTTTTGTTTTAATTATTTCATTTTTTATTGTTCGCTTGTTCCTTTGAGTAAATTTGGATTGACATTTTTCAATTTTTCTTTTGTTCGATTTTTCAGCAATATTTGCATTTGTGTTCTTGCCATTTCATGCAATTTAGCAAAACGCTCACTTTGAGATAAGCCTTCCTTTATTAGTTCGGCATTTTGGCTTTCCATATTCACCAAGATAATCAGTTCCTCAGCCGAAGCATAATCTCTAATATTCTCACCCCTCTGTGCTTCAATAGAATGTTCATTTCTCCATTCCCGTGCTTTCTTCCCAAAAAGAGCTACATTAAGCATATCTGCTTCATCCGCAAACGTATATCCCTTTTCAATAGATGATAATTCATCAGTAATAAGATATTTTTGCACTGCATCTGTATGTATATGATAATTAATCTTTGACAAAGCTCTTTTTTCATCCCAACCAATAGCTTTCCGTTCAGCCTCATCTTTTTTGAGACGTTGATAATCTTTTATAATATACAATTTGAATTCAGGAGAAACCCATGAAGCAAATTCAAATGCAATATCTGTATGAGCATATGTTCCCCCACCGTATCGACCTGATTTAGAAACCAATCCTATAGCATTTGTAGATGAAATCCATTTTTGTGGAGATAATGTAAAAGCATTACTACCAGATTCATTTTTAAAGGCATCGAATTCGAGCCCTTTAAAATCAGGATTATGAATTTGCTCCCATAGCCCTAAAAATTCGATTGTCGAGCGCAATCTCATCCAATTGGCAACAACAGCTTTGGGTTCATCAGGATTTTTATATCTTGCAATATCCGTTAAGCTCAAATATGCATTTTCCCCCATAGTTTCTCCAATTACCCCTATTTCTACTCCGTTTGCATTAAGTTTTGATGTTGGCGCCATTATTTTTCTCCTTTGTATTAATTTTATTTTTCTTTAGTTGCAGCTGATACTCCTATTTTATTCCCAAGCTCTTTTTGTGTTATATTTGTAATATAAAGTAAGGAAGCATCTGCTCCCCGACCAAAGTTTGCAGATGCTTCGAAGGTGTTCTCACCATAGTTTATTTTTTGTAGGTTTTCAATCTCTTATATTGAGTTATTATAGGCTTCAAAGCCTTATCTGTCAAGAAATTCTCCGTACATTTGTCTTAACTTAATGACATTGAATTTTCAGGCTGGTGAGGTTTTTTTATGTTCTTACTGCCATTGGAACCAATCGCATATCCAAGACCAAATGAGGTTAAACAGACATAAAAACCGGCAGCCAACGGCTGCCGGTTTTCGATGAAAGAAAGGTTAAATTATGATGAAAAACAAGAGTCTAACATTCCGGTTCGATAAGTCCGTATGTATGTCCTTTTCTCTTGTAGACTACATTTACTTCGTCATTCTCTGCATTTCTGAATACGAAGAAATCGTGGCCTGAGAGCTCCATCTGGATGCATGCATCCTCAGGATACATAGGCTTCATACCAAATCTCTTTGTACGGACAATCTTGATTTCCTCGTCCTCTGCATCGTCTGCCTCCACGAAATCATCCTGGAATATCGCCGGTGCATACTTCTTTGCGGAAATCTTGGTTCTGTATTTGCGAAGCTGTCTCTCGATTACTTCCTCTACGAGGTCAATTGATACGTACATATCATTGCTGACCTGCTCTGAACGGATAACATGTCCCTTTGCCGGGATAGTAACCTCGATTTTCTGTCTATCCTTTTCTACGCTGAGTGTAACGTATACGTCTGTGTCCGGTTTAAAAAACTTCTCCAGCTTTGACAGCTTCTCCTCTACTGCCTGCTTAAGCCCCTCTGTTAATTCGATGTTTCTTCCTGAAATTGTTATTCTCATGATGTCCAACCCCTTTATCGTTTATTTGATACGTTGTCTGTATCATGTAAATATTATACCATAAATTTCTTTTTCATCAATCATTTTTATGCAATTTATATAAAAAATCAAGAGTTTATTTATGGTTTTTCGCGAAATCGCTTGATTTCGTTATGATTAGGGATTTCATTAGAATAAAAAAAATCAAGTCGAGTGATTTTTTATACACTATCGCAACATTTCTCAACTGCAACAGCACATCTAAGCTATCACGACGTTTCTAAGCTACAACAGCACATCTAAGCTATCACGACGTTTCTAAGCTACCACAGCACATCTAACCTATCCAAGCGCCTCAAGCTGAGAGGAAAGCTCCTCCCACGCCTCCATATCTATAAGGATTTCTTCCTCGAGAGCGTCTATTTCGTTCTGGATTTCCGTGAGCTTTGAGTAGCTTGACTGATACTCCGGCTTCATAAGCTCGGCCTTGAGCTCATCGAGCTTTGCTTCCTTGACTGCCAGGTCCTCCTCGGCCTTTTTGACCTTTTTTTGTATCTTTGAGCGTTCCTTGCCCGGGTTGTAGTATGCCTTGCCTGTTGATGAGACAGCCATGCCGCCTGCCTGGGCTGCGCTATTTGCATTGGTGCTTTCGCCCACATTACCTGCTGCAGCGGTTTGTGACGTGCTCCGGTTTGCATCACTGCCTGTCTGACTGCTACCGTTCTGGCTTATCGCGCCGCCAAATATCGCATTGCCTCTGTATACATTTTTGCTCTCCTCAGCCTCCCTGTCGAGCTTTTCCTGATACTGCTCATAGCCAAACTGATAGAGATTGGTCGTGCCATCCTCGAACACAAGCAGCTGTGTGGCTACCTTTTTCACAAAATATCTGTCGTGTGATACAAAAATCAGTGTGCCCTTGTAGTCCTTAAGCATGCTCTCTAGCGTTTCCTTGCCTACGATATCCATATGGTTAGTTGGCTCATCGAGCACGAGCACGTTCGGTCTGGTCTTTAAAATCTTGCAAAGCGCCAGTCTGACCTTTTCTCCTCCGGATAGCATATTTACGTTCTTGAACACGTCCTCCCCTGAAAAAAGGAAGGCTCCGAGTGCATTTCTTGCCTCGGTTTCTGTAAGATTCGGATACTCATCCCAGAAATCATCGAGCACAGTCTTGTTGCTTGTATACATGGCCATCTGCTGGTCGAAATACCCTATCTGCACGTTGGTTCCAAAGCGGTACTCGCCTGAAAGTGCAGGGATTTTGCCCACAATGGTCTTTAAAAATGTCGATTTTCCAAGTCCGTTTCCGCCGAGTATGCCAAGCTTTTCGCCTCTTTTCAAATCAAGCGAAACTACGGAGAGCGGATGGTCATAGCCGATTGCAAGCTCTGATGTATAAAGCACATCGTTTCCGGTCTCCTTTTCGGGCTGGAAATTGGCATGGAAGGTCTTGTTGTCGTACTTGTCCGGCGCCTCGATAATCACCATGCGGTCGATAGCCTTCTGCTTTGACTGCGCCATGGATGTCTTGGTCGGCTTGCCCTTGAAGCGCGTAACCATACGCTGCAAACGCTCTATCTCCTTCTGCTGGGCGATATGATCCTTCATCTGCTTGTCGTAGTTTTCCTTTTTGCGGGCGATAAAATTGGTATAATTGCCCGGATAGCGCCTTGCTGTGCCGTACTCTATCTCGTATACCACATCTACCACATTGTCAAGAAACATACGGTCATGGGATACGACAACCACTGCCTTCGGGTACGACTTCAGATAGCCCTCAAGCCACTCAATCGTCGTGACATCGAGGTGGTTGGTCGGCTCGTCCAAAAGCAGTATGTCAGGCTTTGACAAAAGCAGCTTTATGAATGCTATCTTGGTCTGCTGCCCTCCGGAAAAGTCACGGATTGGCTTTTTACGCTCCTCGTCAGAGAATCCGAACTTGCGGATCATGACCTCATATTCCTTCTCATAATAATAGCCGCCGTCGTCCTTGAAGGCCTCCTCCATCGCGGTATATCTGGCTACCTTTTCATCGGAATAATCATGCTCGAGCTCTGCTGCCGCGCGCGCAAGCTCTGCTTTTCGCTCGTCCATTTTCACGAAGCATTTGCGCACCTCCTGCTCGAGTGTCACATCAGGATCATCAAACGCAATCTGCTTCAGATACCCTATCTCCGGGTTTCCTGCCTTTGCAATAAAGGCGCTCTCATCGCTGTCGAGCTTTTCCATCTCAACCTCGCCTGAAATGAGCTTTAAAAGTGTTGTCTTGCCACAGCCGTTTCTGCCGACTATCGCTATCTTTTCTGTGTTTCTGATTTCAAAATCTATACTATGCAAAATGACGTCGTCGCCAAATGCGACAGCGCCATTACTTATTTGGTAGAGCATATATTATCCTTTCATGCTTATGCCTGCTGCTTAATTGTTAGCCATAATGTAGTTGACAAACTGTGTTGCAGTACGTCCTGAAATACCACCGTGGCTGAGTTCCCACTTGTTTGCCTCCCTGCACAGCTCCTCGTCTGAAAGTGTGCAGCCGCTCTTTCTCGCAAGCTCTGTTACGATATTGAAGAACTCCTTCTGCGATGGCTTTGAGTAGCTGATTGTCACACCAAAACGGTTTACAAGTGACAGCTTCTCCTCAACTGTATCTGAGTGATGCTTGTCATTGCTGTTGTCCTGGTCATTACGGTCATTCCATGTCTCCTTAATCAGGTGACGGCGGTTAGAGGTTGCGTAAATCAGTATGTTGTCAGGCTTTGTCTCCACGCCACCCTCGATAACTGCCTTTAGGAACTTGTACTCAATCTCATGCTCCTCGAATGAGAGGTCATCCATATATATGATAAATCTGTAGTTTCTGTTTTTGATTGCTGCGATAATTTTTGACAGATATTTAAACTGATGCTTGTATATCTCAATCATACGCAGTCCGTCATCATAATACTGATTGACAATAGCCTTGATGCTTGTTGATTTTCCGGTTCCGCTGTCTCCGAAAAGCAGCACATTGTTGGCCTTTTTGCCCTGTACAAACGCTTCTGTATTGTCAGTGAGCTTTTTCTTCTGGATTTCATAGCCGATCAGGTCATCGAGCATGACCGCATCCATATTGTTGATTGGCATGAAGGAGAAGCCACCATCCAGATGTTCCTCAATCCTAAATGCCTTGTTGAGACCAAACATGCCGACTCCGTATGCCTTGTAAAAGCCTGTTACCACGTCAAAGAACTCCTGCTCGTCCTTAGCTGCCTCAAGCTTCTTGCTCAACGCCCTTACTTTCTCGCTGACATTGTGATTGTACATAAGGTCCTTTTTCACAATGGCCTTATAATTGCTGATCTGTGTGAAGCAGTCGATTCCGAGTGCTGACTCGATTGGCTTGAAATCATAATCGAAAAGCTTCTTAAAAATCCTGAAATCGTTTGCCACAAGCCCGTTTACGCTGCCATCACTGGCTCCGACCTTCTCACAGGTGATGGAAAACGGATTCTCACTCATCATAAGGAAGAAAGTGAGATAGTTATGCCACAGATTGTCATCAAAACCATAGTCTGTCGCTACCTTTAGGATTCTCTTGACCTGTGTATTGATGTCGCGCACAAGCTCTGTCTTGTTGTACTCGCCCACCTCAAACTGCTCAAAGAGCTGTCCCAATTTATAAAGTATCTCGTCCTGAGGTAAATCTCCGTACATAAGTAATTTTGATATTTCCTGATACATGGCTGTTCCTCCTGGTTTTGCCTTGTTTTCACTGCTAACATATGATTATAAACACTGCGCCACGATTTTGCAAGAGCTTGTGTGCCCGGTATGGCGCAGGAGACGTAAAAAGGCGGAGCTAAAACTCCACCTTTATTGTTGTGCCACGTCCCACCTCGCTGTCGAGTGTAAGCCCTGCATCATGCAGCTCCACTATATGCTTTACTATCGCAAGCCCAAGGCCCGTGCCGCCGGTCTCCTTCGAGCGGCTCTTGTCCACTCTGTAGAAGCGCTCAAAGACGCGCTCCTGCTGATCCTTTGGGATGCCTATGCCGTTGTCCTCGACCGTGAGAACTGTCTTGCCACCTAGCTTGTGTACCGTCACATTTACGGTGCCACCCTCATTGTTGTAGCGGATAGCATTCTGGCAGAGATTCTCAACGAGCTCCGTGAGAAGCTGCCTGTTGCCTCGTACCATACAGTCAGTGCCGTCAAAATTGAGTGCTACTTTTCTCTGCTCGGCATTCACCTGTAGATTTTCCATGCAGTCCTTGACCAGACCGTACAGATCAAGCTGTTCAAAGCCCTGCTGCGCCTCGCTGGAATCAAGCTCCGAGAGCTTTATGATATCATTGATTAAGGAAAGCAGGCGCTGTGCATTTCTTCTGATTTCAGTGGCAAAATGAATCTGCTGCTCCTTTTCGACCATGCCGTTTTCTATGAGCTCTGCATAGCCGGAGATGGCTGTGAGCGGAGTCTTTAGCTCGTGTGACACATTGGCTGTGAAGTCCTGTCTGCTCTTTGCCGCGGCAAGCACGCCCTCATGCTGTATCCTTATCGCATTCATGAACGGCACGAGCTCCTTGTACTCTGTCTTTTTCTCGATGACAGAGGCCTGCTCCAGGTTGCCTGCGAGTGTCTCGATTGGCTTCATGAGCTTTCTGGTCAGGCTCTTGGCGAGAACCACACATATTCCTACTATGATAACCGTCACTATAAGCATGGCAGGTATACTGCTTGCAAACATGTTCCATATACTTCTTGCTGCAATAGAGACACGCAGTACCGTTCCATCATTGAGCTTTATGGCATGATAGAAGGTATTGCTGTTCATGGTGGCTGATGTTCTCACGCTGTCTCCCGTACCTTTATCAAATGCTGATTCAACTTCCGGTCTATCGCCATGATTTTCAAGTTTTTTCACATCATTTTGATTGTCATACATCACTGTGCCGTCCTTGTCAATCCAGGTGACACGAATACCCTCCACGTCAATCTGCGGGATTTCATTTATATCCTGTTTTAGTATTCCGGTGCTTTCTATTGTCTCTGCCATGACCTGCAGATCTTCCTTTACCTGCTTCTGAAAGAGGTAATAGTTGATTACTGTCATGGAAACCATAGTGGCAATTGCTACAAAAAGTGCTGTTGCTACCAGATAATAGTTAATCTTCTTTTTCATGCTGTACGCTCCGCTTATGTATATTAGAAATCATTATAACAGCTATTATTCTATAACATAGCCCACATTTCTGACTGTCTTTATCCTGCTGCCATAGTCACCCAGCTTGTGGCGGAGTGTCTTTATGTGCATGTCCACTGTACGTGTCTCGCCCTCAAAGTCAGTATCCCAGACGCTTCTCATGATGACCTCCCTGGTCATGACTATGCCCTGACTGCCCATCAGAAGCCTTAAAAGCTCGTACTCCTTGTATGTAAGGTCAACCGGCTCATTGTTCACTGTAACCACATGGCGCTCATGGTCAATCACCAGATCATCCAGCTTTAAAAGCTTCGGCTCCTCCTTCACAGTTCTCCTGAGCAGTGCCTTTACTCTTGTGATAAGCTCCATGATTGAGAAAGGCTTTTTGATGTAATCATCTGCGCCCCCGTCAAGCCCTTTTATCATATCCATCTCTGTGGTCTTGGCTGTGACCATTATAATAGGAATATCCTGTGTAGCCGGACGTTTTCTGAGCTTTCTCACGATATCGTAGCCGCTCTCATCCGGAAGCATCACATCAAGCAGTATGAGGTCCGGTACGAGCTCATCCAGCTTCTTGTAAAATTCCTTTGCGTTTTCAAATGCACTGACGATGTAATTACTGTTTTTTAAAGCAATAGTCTCTATCTCACGTATGCTCTCGTCGTCCTCTACAATATAAATAAGTGCCATAGCTTTCTCCATTTCAAAAAATCTTATGTAAAATTTTTACCTGTATTTTACTTTCGATTATACATTACTAATGTAAAACAGACGATGGTTTTATGTAAAATTTATGTAAAATCCATCGTCTGTATCAATTTTGTCTGTATATAACTATGATTTAATTTTTCAGCATAAAGATTAAATCATGATTTGCGAACCTTGTCATCAAGTGCAAATTCAACCCACTCAGCAATATTTGTCGCATGGTCTCCAATACGCTCGAAGTATTTTGCAACCATGAGAAGATCCTCTGCCTGCTCACCATCCTCCGGATGTTCCCTGATGAAATCAATAAGCTCAGCCTTTACCTTATCAAAAAGCTCATCAACCACATCATCCTGCTTCATCACTATGTGAGCCTTGTCATTGTTCTTCTCAACATATGCCTCGATTGCCCTGATAAGCATAAGCATTGTCTCTGAAGCCATGCTTTTGACATGCTCTATATTGACCCTGTATGGCTTGTCACTGCTCATCAAAATGGTCATCTCGCTGATATCGGCTGCGTGGTCTCCTATACGCTCCATATCAGTAACCATCTTCATCGCTGCAGAAATTGTTCTAAGGTCTCTTGCTACAGGCTGCTGCTGCATGAGCATATTAAAGCACAGGCTCTCTATCTTTTTCTGCTCTCTGTCTATCTCTGAATCGCCCTCCATGATGGCTTTGGCGCTATCGGCATCCTGATGTATAAATGCCTCTATTGCTTTCTGGATTGACTCCTCAATCATGCTTCCCATGTGCATCATTTCTTCATTCAGCTTCTTAAGCTGCTCGTCGAATTTCGATCTCATTAACCAAACCTCCCTGTGATGTAATCCTCTGTTCTCTTGTCCTGTGGATATGAGAAAATCGTCTTTGTGTCGCCAAACTCAACCATATCTCCCACAAGGAAGAATGCTGTATCGTCTGACACACGCACTGCCTGCTGCATGTTATGTGTTACAACCACAACTGTGTACTTTTTCTTTAAATCCTCCATGAGCTCCTCTATCTTTGAAGTAGAGATAGGGTCAAGCGCTGATGTTGGCTCATCCATCAAAATCACCTCCGGCTGTACGGCAAGCGCTCTCGCAATACACAGTCTCTGCTGCTGTCCACCCGAAAGTCCCATAGCAGATTTCTTTAATCTATCTTTAACTTCATTGAATATCGCAGCACCCTGAAGACTTTCCTCAACTATCTGGTCGAGTATCTTTTTATCCTTTATGCCATGCACTCTCGGGCCATATGCGATATTATCATATATGCTCATCGGGAACGGATTCGGCTGCTGGAAAACCATGCCGACCTTTTTACGAAGTACTGTTGTATCGACTGATGGTGCATATATATTCTCACCATCTATCTCTATGCTTCCCTCGATTCTGACGTTGTCAACCAGATCATTCATTCTGTTGATACATTTTAAAAATGTGGACTTACCACATCCTGACGGTCCGATCAGCGCTGTCACGCTGTTTTCTTTTATGTCCATATTGACACCATGCAGTGCATGATTCTGGCCATAATACAGATTCAGGTCGCGAACCTGAATTTTGATTTTTTTCTCCATTTGTATCTCCTGCAACATGTAATAAATTTCTTGTCTTCGAGAATACATTATATGGATGCTTTGTAAAATGCTCTATCAGATGTATGTAAAATCTATGTCAAATTTAAGGTTTCTTTAACTATATGAAGCTTGTCCATTATCCTGTCTGCATCAATATTTGAGTAATTGATAATAAACTGATGCCTGTCTTCCTTTGGCTTGATCAGGTTGAAATGGGTAATCGCCTGAAGCTTTATGCCTTTTTTCAATAGCAGCTCTTCAACTGTTTTGTCCGGAATGTTCGTGTCAAACTGTATGATAAAATGCAATCCGGAGTCATTTTCTATTACCCTGCATTCCTTTTCGTGGAAGCAGTCTTTTATGGATGAAAGCACGCTCTGGCGCTTTCTGCCGTAGTGCAGCCTCATCCTGTTTATGTGCTTTTCAAAATAGCCCTCGCTGATAAATCGTGCCAGCGTGTACTGCTCGAAGGTGGATACCGTACATGAGTAAAACGAAAGCCTCCTGTAAAACTCATTTGCCAGATGCTCCGGCAGCACCATGTAGCTGATTCGGATGGTGGATGTGAGAGATTTTGAAAATGTATTTATATAGATGACCTTTTCACACGCATCTATCGAGAGGATGGGCGGTATCGGGTGTCCGTTCATGCGAAACTCACTGTCATAATCATCCTCTATGATGTATCTGTCGCTGCTCTCATTGGCCCATGCCAAAAGCTCATAGCGGCGGTTCACAGGCATCGTGATTCCTGTCGGGAAATGATGTGTCGGGCTGATATGCGCTATCTGCGCATTTGCTTTCTTTATGAGCTCCACGCTGATGCCCTGCTCATCCATCTGCACCGGCAGGCATTTTGCATTGTTGCACTCGTATATCTGGCTGATTTTTTTATAGCCCGGATCCTCCACGCAGTATACCTTGTCCGTGCCCAAAAGCTTCACAAGCAGTCCGTACAGATACTCTGTTCCCGCTCCGACTATTATCTGGTCCGGGTCCACATTCATACCGCGAAACGATGACAGATGGCTTGCTATCGCTTCCCGAAGCTCTCTCACTCCGCCACACGGCGACACCGACAAAAGCTCCTGCTCCCTAAGGGAAATCGTCTCTCGCATGAGCTTTGCCCATATGGAAAACGGAAAGTTGCCTGAGTCTGTCCTGTTTGATGAGAAGTCAAATATACTTTCATCCTGCTCAGGTGGCAGCTTTATGCTAAGCTCCTTCTGCACCGGTGCCTTGATTACCCTGATATCTGACACATCGGCTATGAAATAGCCCCTCTTTGGTCTTGCAAACATATAGCCCTCGCCTATCAACTGGTCATAAGCATTTTCAACCGTAATGGTACTAACTCCCAGATTCTTGGCGAGGGTACGCTTTGATGGCATTTTCTCCCCGGAGCTTAATTTTCCCTGTGATATATCGTTTTTGATGCACTCATACAGGCATTTGTAGAGTGGTCCGTCTGTTTTTGTGAGGTCGTAGGTCAGCATTTGATTCACCGCTTTCTGGCATTTTTATTTTCCTTATTTTGAATATTTTAATATTACCAGATGTAGCGTATTATTGCAACCATGATATATTTCTGGCATGAGCAAATGCATCGTGGCGGCGCAGGCGGCGAGTACACTCTCGTGAGAGCGCACACGCCGCCTGCGCCACCTAAACATATTTGCTCACACCTGACTACTTCCGTCATATAAATTGACATAAAAGCAATATAAAAATAAAAGGAGATTTAACAAATGGAAAACAATAAGAATACTCAATACGAACTCAACAAAGGGCTTGCACAGATGCTCAAGGGCGGTGTCATCATGGATGTCACGACTCCGGAGCAGGCCAGGATTGCAGAGGCTGCCGGTGCATGTGCTGTTATGGCGCTTGAGAGAATCCCTGCTGATATCAGAGCCGCAGGCGGTGTTTCAAGAATGAGCGATCCTAAGATGATTAAGGGCATTCAGGAGGCTGTCAGCATCCCCGTCATGGCAAAGTGCCGTATCGGTCACTTCGTGGAGGCTCAGGTGCTCGAGGCTATCGAGATTGACTACATTGATGAATCTGAGGTGCTTTCACCTGCTGATGATGTGTACCATATCAACAAGAGAGATTTCAAGGTGCCTTTCGTATGTGGTGCAAGAGATCTCGGTGAGGCACTCCGCCGTATCAACGAGGGAGCTTCCATGATCCGTACAAAGGGTGAGCCCGGTACAGGTGATATAGTGCAGGCTGTCAGACATATGAGAAAGATGAATTCTGAGATTGCAAAGCTAACTTCCATGCGTGAAGATGAGCTTTTCGAGGCAGCTAAAAATCTTCAGGTGCCTTTCGAGCTGGTCAAGTTTGTTCACGATAACGGCAAGCTTCCGGTTGTAAACTTTGCGGCCGGTGGTGTGGCTACTCCGGCTGATGCGGCTCTTATGATGCAGCTCGGTGCTGAGGGTGTGTTCGTCGGTTCAGGTATCTTCAAATCAGGCGATCCTGCCAAGAGAGCTGCCGCTATCGTAAAAGCTGTGACAAACTTTACTGATGCAAAGCTCATCGCAGAGCTTTCTGAGAATCTCGGTGAGGCTATGGTCGGAATCAACGAGAGCGAGATTAAAATCATCATGGAAGAAAGAGGCAAATAAAATGAAATCAGGACTTAAGATTGGTGTTTTAGCTGTTCAGGGAGCGTTTATTGAGCACAAGCGCATGCTTGAGTCTCTTGGGTGCGAATGTGTAGAGCTGCGCCGGAAATCAGATATCTGTGACTTAGACGGACTCGTGCTGCCTGGAGGTGAGAGCACTGTGCAAGGCAAGCTGCTCCGTGAGCTTGATATGTTTGATGAGCTTAAGGAAAGAATCGCAAACGGACTTCCGGTGCTTGCAACCTGCGCCGGTCTTATCCTTTTAGCTTCTCATATCAGCAACGATGACAACGTATATTTCGGCACTTTGCCTGTCACTGTTAAAAGAAATGCCTACGGCAGACAGCTTGGAAGCTTTGAGGCTACAGCAAGGTTTGACAATAGCTTTGACTTTACCATGACATTTATCAGAGCACCTTACGTGGAAGCTATTGATGCTTCAGCAAAGAATGATGTGCGTGTACTCGCAGAGTATGACGGCAAAATTGTCGGCGTGCAGTATAAGAACCAGATTGGGCTGGCTTTCCATCCGGAGCTTGATGATGATACACGGATTCATGAGAGGTTTTTGGAGATGATATCGGGAAATTAAATCACGTCTATATTATGATTAAAGGGTCCAAATACCTTTTGGCCCTCATATCATATTATTGAATGGCTATATGTGATATTACACATCTAATCTGAAACATGTGATATAGAGCATAGATGGAAAGCATAATAATATTACGCTTACACAATTGAAATGTTTGCGTGTAAAGGCCGGGGCATCTGCCCCGGCTTTTGTTGTTTCTTATGTCGTATAAGTTCAATATATAATATAGTTTTAAAAAGCCTAAAACTCCAGAGTCACCTTAAACAGATCGCCGTCCACAGTCAGCTCCAAAGTACCATTCATAAGCTTCATAAGGCTTTCTGCAATAGACAGTCCCAGTCCGCTGCCCTCGGTATTTCGCGAGCTGTCTCCTCTGACAAAACGCTCCTTGAGCTCATCGCTTGAGATATTAAGCGGTGTAGCTGATACATTCTTGAAGGTTATGATGGCTCCGCTGTCCTTTGGAATGATGTCAATGTACACTCTCGTACCCGGCTGGGCGTATTTGTTGATGTTGTTCATCAGATTATCAAACACTCTCCACAGATGTCGTCCATCTGCCTGAATCATGACAGGTGTAACGTCATTTTTGATAATTAAATCAAGATTATTTTTCTCGAATTTTTCTTTGTATTCTCCGGCTACCTGTGATAACATAACAGCTGCATCCAGTTCCTCAAGTTCTACATTTATGCTGCCGGTAGATGCCTTTGACGCTTCGAGTAAATCCTGAATTAATTTTTTCAAACGTGATGACTGTCTGTCGAGAACGTCAAGATATTCGCGTACCTTCTCGTTATCTATGTCCTCCTTCTGCAACAGGTCCACATAATTGATAATGGAGGTGAGCGGTGTCTTGATATCATGCGACACATTTGTGATGAGCTCCGTCCTGAAGCGCTCGCTCTTCATTTTTTCAGAGACCGCGGCCTCTATTCCATTGCTCACATTATTCAAATCCTCTCCATGCTTTCTGAAAAACAGCATGAGCCTTGATGTATCAACAGGCTGTGAAAAATCACCGTTTGCTATAGCCTTTGCAGCGCATCTTATCCTGTCATACTGCATGATAAATGCGATAAGCAGCGCAAGCTCTATAAGCTTTATAATGAATATAAATCCAATACTCCCTATTCCAAAGCCTATAAGCTCAAGCAGGCATATGAAACCGAATGCCAGCATACTGATCAAAAACAGCGGTACATTTCTTTCTATCCATGAAAAGCCGTATCTGATTGGGGCAAATACCATCCTGCATAGCTTTTTGACAGGCTTTAAGAAAAATCTAACAACATAGTAGCACAGTGTATGCTTCCAGAACTCATGTGCCCTGATTCTTACGTATGTTGTCAGGATTGCTTCAAGCGAAACCATGGTTGCCGCCAGACAAATGAGTGCCACCACCGGAAGCTGCTTTATAAGCAAAAAGCCTGCCGGAAATACCATAAAGTCTGCAAACATTGTCACTCCAAGCATCACCTCATACGGCAGCCTGTCATATAATCGTAATTTAATTTCTTCCGAATCCTCACGTTTTCCGGCAACTGTCAGCAGATACACCGCTGTAATCACAAAACCAAGTATAAATATGACAAACAATACACTTAAATGAGCCTCTGTAAATTCCATGACGTCAAGTAAGCTGTCTGCCTGATTGAAGTAATCGCCCTTTTCCTGAAGCTGCTGCGGAAGCTTTGCATACACATAATAGTACTCAGGCTTATCTTCCGTTTGGGTGTATGGATAGTACACAATTCCGGTATCCGATATATTAAAGGTATCCGGTAAAAGCTCATAGCTCTCATTCACCTGCTCCACCACTTTTATGATTTCGTAGCTGTCATAATAAATATCCTCATCATAATCGTAGTAAGAGCCGTCACTATCAAAGCGCGAATCGCCGTCATCACTCAGATTCATGCCACACTTTATATGATTTCCTTTTTCATCATAGCACTTTACATTTTTCCACTCGGCAAAGCCTGTAATATCGAGTGACTGGCCTGTAAACATCTCCTCGTAGGCAAAGTAATTATTTCCATTCTCATCGGTTTTCTCAACTGCCTTATATAAGCCAAGCGAGCTGTTATCGTTAGAGCCTGTCATCACCCTCACCTTTGGAATGACATAAGCGGTACCATCATTCAGGCACAGATAAAAGAGCCCGTTTGTCTTGGAATACATGATTGAGCTGATTCTCTCACTGTTCATACTGTTTGATGCATCGTCTGACTCTTCATAGCTGCCGCTCATTGCATCCCACAGATATGATAGCCTGTTCCACTTTAAGTTCTTTGCCTTGTAGCTAAAAATATAATCCGGATTTGATATTTCATCCACACTTGAATACACCTTTGCTGCATCAGATTTTACATCTACCTTGTCCTCTGATGTTTCATTACTCTTTACCACTGCGGCCTGCAGATTTGTATCGTCCATCATCTGCGAAAATGCATTGTCATCACCGGATTCATAATTGTACACCATCTGTCTGCTATAGGCTCCTGCAATATTCGCATGAATTTCATCCCTTAGCTGTGCTGTACTTTCATAATTGTTTGTATACACTGCAACTAACGTTGTTACAACAAGCCCTGCCGCCATGACCGAGCATACTATAAATGCCGCCAGCTTAAGCCACAGATTTCTTGATATTTTTTTCATATCATTCACCTTCCATTTTATAGTGCTTCACCTGACAAAGCTGTATCAAGCACGCACCTATTCAGCGTCAATTTTGTATCCGCGGCCCCAGATAACCTTTAAGTACCTTGGCTCAGCCGGATTTATCTCAACCTTTTCTCTGAGATGACGGATATGTACCGCCACCGTGTTTTCTGTCCCATACGGCTCATCCTTCCAGACCTTTGCATATATCTGATTCGGCGAATACACCTCGCCCGGATGCTCCATGAGAAGCTTCAAAATATCGTACTCTGTACGTGTGAGATTTGCTGCCTCGCCATCAACTGTCACCGTCTTTGATTTGTCATCCAGCTCAATGCCGCCTATTACCAGCTTTCCTGCGCTTGTATTGCCTGCGCCAAGAAGCATGTATCTCCTGATCTGTGACTTCACCCTTGCCTGCAACTCTACCGGGTTAAACGGTTTCGTCACATAGTCGTCTGCTCCGACCGTGAGCCCGAGTACCTTGTCAGTGTCCTCACTTTTGGCAGTGAGCAGTATGACCGGCACATTAGAGATTTTTCTGATTTCCACCATTGCCTCTATGCCGTCCATGACAGGCATCATGATGTCCATCAGGACAAGATGCACATCATTGTGTTTTACTATATCGAGCGCCTCCAGCCCGTTTCGCGCCGGGATTACCTCGTAGCCATCGCTGGTCAAATAAATGCTGATTGCTGATACAATGTCTTTTTCATCATCACATACTAATACTTTATACATAATTGCCTCCGGAAGTTTTATGTTGATCTTATTGTATCAATTGTAACATTAAAATCCAATTATGTAACACATTAAGATTTGTTTAAGAAATAATCTTTATGAAACTAAAAAGAAGCTCCGATTTACTGATATCAAATCGAAGTTTCTTTTCTTAGTTAGTTTATTATATTTGTTATTTACTATATTAGTTAATTTATTATTATGATTAAAGGGATAAAATACCTTTTGACCCTCATATCATTATAATAACCGGTTGATTTGTTTACTTCGCCTGGAATTTCTTTGCCAGCACCTTTGTCAGGATGTTGATTAAGAATACGATTACGAGAAGCACAACCGCAATTCCAAATGCCTGGTCGAATTTTCCTTCACTTGTCGCTGCAAGGTAGAGCTTGATGGTAAGTGTTCCACCTGACTGCATTATCTTTGAGAAATATCCGCTGGCAACCTTTGGAAGCATTCCTGCACTTCCAGCTGTAAAGAGGAGTGCTGCTGACTCACCTACTATTCGGCCGATTGCAAGGATAACACCTGTGATGATTCCCGGCATGGCTGACGGCAGCAGGATGGTGCGGATGGTGTGCCATTTTCCGGCTCCAAGTCCGACTGCTCCGTGTCTGTAGCTGTCCGGTACAGTTTTCAGTGCCTCCTGTGTATTTCTTGTGATGAGGGGCAGCACCATGAGTGTCAGTGTCAGTGAGCCTGTCAGGATACTGTAGCCAAAGCCTATTGTCTGTCCAAAGAACATCATTCCAAAGAGGCCAAAGATGATTGACGGTATTCCTGCAAGTGTCTCTGTGGCAAACTCTATTGTGGATACGAGCTTACCCGGCTTTGCATACTCATTCAAGTACACGGCTGCTCCCACTCCGACAGGAGTTGCTATGAGCATGGTGATAATTATGATGTAAAGTGTATTGAGCAGGTTTCCCGCTATTCCTACGGTGCCTCTTAATACAGATGTCTCGCTGGTCAGAAACTGCCAGTTTACCTGGCCGATTCCCCTGACAAATACATATATGATGATTCCCGCAAGCAGCACTACCGATAATGCTGCGCACAGATATATGAAAAAGTATACTACATCATCGCCTATTCTGCGGCGTTTTCCATTTATACTAGTCATTTTCCACAGCTCCTTTCTTTTTGAGTTTCATAAGGGTGAGGTTGATTATCATGATAAACACAAAAAGCACAAGGCCTACTGAGAAAAGCACCTGTCTGTGAAGTCCGCTGGCGTATCCCATCTCGCTAACGAGCTGTGTGGTAAGGAAACGCACTGAGTTGAACGGAAGTGGAAAGCTTACCGTTCCACCGGCTACCATGTTGATAGCCATCGCTTCTCCGAGCGCACGACCTATTCCGAGCACAATTCCTGTCATGATTCCTGACTTTGCTGCAGGAACCGTCACTTTAAATATTGTCTGTATCTTTGTTGCTCCAAGAGCAAGGGATGCCGCTCTCATCTGCTGCGGTACTGCCTGTATTGATGATACGCTCATGTTGATTACCGTAGGAAGAATCATGATTGCAAGCACTATGATTGCTGCAAACAGATTTGATCCGCCGGTAAACTGATGTGTTGCTGAGTTTGCAAAAACATGTTTCTCCAGCTTGTATAATACCGGATTAAGTATCATAAGTCCTAAAAGTCCATAGATTACTGATGGAATGGCTGCAAGCAGCTCTACTGCCGGCTGCACTACCGCTGAGAGCTTTTTGTTTGACACCTCAGTGAGAAATACTGCCGTAAGAAGAGCAATCGGTACTCCTATGAGTATAGATACTGCTGTTCCTATGATGGATGATAGGATTATGTACAATATTCCGTAGCTTGGGTCTGCCGCTGTCGGCGCCCATTTTGTTCCGAATAAGAGGTTTAACACTCCGACCTTGAAAAATGCCGGTGCGCCTTTAAGGAACATATAAATTGTTATTGATAATACTGCGAATATTGCCACAACCGCACATACCGTGAATATTATTTTGGCAACATTCTCTACTATGGATTTATGTTTCATTTGATACTCCTTGTTTCAAAAAGTTCCCCAGGAAACCTGCCATTTCCTGAGGAAACCCTGTATCTTGTCGATATGTATTAATACTGATGTCTAATATCGATGTCTGTATTTTGTATTTTTTATACTTATACTTACTAGTGATGTCTCGCATCGATGTCTGTATTTCGTATCATTAATATGCCCGATAATTTCTACTGCGGGATGATAAGACCCACCTTCTTGATAACTGCCTGTCCCTCATCTGAGTTTACATAGTCAAACCAAGCTTTAACAATATCGTTCTGCTCGTCAATCTTGCCCTTTGTAGCCATTACGAATGGACGAGAAAGGAGATATTTGCCTGCTACAATGTTTTCCTCTGTTGCCTCTACTCCGTCAATTTTCATTGCTGTTACTGTATCATCAAGCACGTCAAGTGAAACATATCCGATTGCTCCCGGTGTTGAGCCTACCTTTGCAAGAACTGCTCCTGTTGAGTCAAGCTCCTGCGCATATTTGCACTGATCCTTTACATCAAGAAGCTCCTCGAAGGCTCCTCTTGTACCTGAAGCTGCCTCACGGCCGATTGCTACGATTGCCTCATCTTTTCCACCAAGGTCTTTCCAGTTTGAAATCTCACCTGTGTAGATTTTCTTTAAGTCATCTGATGTAAGCTCTGTTACTGAGTTGTCCTTGTCTGTGATTACTGCGATTCCGTCGATTGCTACGATGTTTTCCTCAACGCCGTTTGCTTTCTCATCATCTGTAAGTGCTCTCGATGAATCTCCGATATCTACGCTTCCTGCTGTTACTGACTCGATTCCTGAACCAGAGCCTGTATACTCTACTGTTACTGTTACTCCAGGGTTTTTCTCCATGAATGACTCCTTGAGCGCCTCACAAAGCTTCTCCATTGAAGTACTTCCTGCAAGTGAAAGTGAACCACTTAAGTTCTCATTTGATGTACCTTCATCTGCGCTTGTATCTGCATTGTTGTCTGCTCCGTCTGAGCTTGAACCACATCCTGTAAATGCTGCTGTCATCATTGTTGCAGCAGTTGCTAAAACTAAAAGTTTTTTCATACGATTTTTCATTTTAATTTCCTCTTTCATTTCTTTCTTGAATTTGTTTCTTTGTTCGTTACAACTGATATAGTAATGGGGAAATGTAAAATGCAAAATCATTAGTGTGTAAAATGCATGTAAAAAAATATTCATATCCCCTATTTCCTGTCCCTTTCTTAAAGCAAGCCAATACACTAGTACTATTTTTCTGCTTTTTTATTGATAAAGCAATATATTACTTTGATTCCCCAAAAAACCAAATAAAAAAACACGCTATGCGCGTGCTCCAAAATAATACAGTCGATAACTATTCAGATACATACATAAATAAATCGGCGTGACAAGATTCGAACTTGCGACCTCTACGTCCCGAACGTAGCGCTCTACCAAACTGAGCCACACGCCGTCTGCAATTCGTTTTGCAACTATTAAATAATATCACAATGTATAAATTTTGTCTACCCCATAATATATATTTATGGTATGATTTATGCTGTATAAGATGATAAAAATTTACACTATTGTGCCCAGCCTCACAGCGAGGTATCATACCCATGGCAGAACTGTAATTTAATCACGTAATTATTTTCTTTATACTATGAAGCCGGCCCGACAGCGCAGCGATCGGCTTAGCACCACGGTATATAAATTATAAGGAGAATATCATGACAAATCAGACAAATCACACCAATCACATAAATCACATAAATAAAACAGCTATAATAACCGGAGCTTCACGCGGTATCGGTGCCGCCATTGCCAAAAAGCTGGCTTCCCGTGGCTATAACCTCTCACTTTGCTGCCGCAATTCATCTGACAGGCTAAAGGCACTGGCTGATGAGCTTCACTGTGCATACGGAATTGAGGTGCTATGCTACACCGGAAATGTAGGAGACTTTTTCTTTGCCAAGGATATGGTTACGAATACCATTTCCCATTTTGGCCATATAGATGTGCTCATTAACAATGCCGGCATATCGCATATCGGGCTGCTGAGCGACATGACACCGGAGGAATGGAACAATATCGTGGCGATAAATCTGACCGGTGTTTTCAACTTTACAAAGCTCGTCATCCCTTATATGGTTGCCGATAAATGTGGCCGCATACTACAGATTTCCTCTGTCTGGGGCAATGTCGGAGCATCCTGCGAGGTGGCATACTCAGCCTGCAAGGGCGGTATAAATGCATTTACCAAGGCACTCGGCAAGGAGCTTGCGCCATCGCATATTCCGGTAAATGCCATAGCCTGCGGTGTCATAGATACCGATATGAACCGCTGCTTTGATGAGACAGAACGCGCTGAGCTGGCCGATGAAATCCCTGCCGGACGCTTTGCCACAGCCTGTGAGGTCGCAGATATGGCTTACTCCGTCATCACTGCACCTGATTACCTCACAGGACAGATAATCACTTTTGATGGTGGCTGGATTTAAAATTGTAATTTTAAGTTTTCTATTTTTTTCGTATTTTTCAGATATTTGTTGCTTTTTGTAATTATTGTGTTACAATTCATTTATGAGTAGTATAAATAACTTTCTATTAAAAAAGCAACTATCAACCATTAGTACAACTGTGCCTGACAGGCTTGATTATCTGATGAGGCTCCACAACTTGACCAACATTGCTCTTTCTGAAATCATGTGCTGTGCAGAATCAACTATTTCAGGCTACAGGACAGGCCGTAGAGTGCCTGACATTTTTGTCATTTGCCATTTAAGTACAATTTTTGGTGTCACACCCAATTATTTTCTTGGATTCACAGACGAAATTTGTCCAACTCACAACTGATTATGTGATATATACAAGGCCTTCCGGTATCACTTCACAACCATCACCGGCTGCTAATGCAAATGTCACATAAAATATATTGAAAAATGAAAGGGGGAAATGTTACAGTCTAAGCCAAAACCGTAACGAAAAAACAGCCCGGTGCACATATCACAATGTGTGCCGGGCTGCAGATTTTATTGTTACTCTGCCACAAGTATTATCGTGGTTCTCGCAGGAACTCTTATGGTGTTGACACCCAAAAGCTCTGTCTTTGCCGTGAAGTCCTCTCCGTCAAAATACTCTGCATTGGTGTTGGTGTCCACATGCCAGTGTTTTCCGTTCGGAAGCACCGGAAGCTGCATCACAAGCGGCTCCCAATATGCATTCATGCAATAGAATACAATATCATCCTCCGTGTCCTCCTCATTTCTTCCGGCATACATGATGCCGATAAGCTTTGTCTTGTAATCAGTCGAGGCATTGAACGGTGTACCGTTGTGCACACTGATTTCCGGGAACTGGCAGGATGAAGGCTTTGTCATCTTTCTGAGTATAGGATGCTCTTTCCTGAACTGAATCATATGACGCACGAAATCATGGATTTCCTTGAATTCCTCAAGCCTGCTCCAGTCGAGCCATGAGATGATATTGTCCTGACAATACGCATTGTTGTTTCCAAACTGAGTGTTACAGAACTCATCGCCCGCAAAAAACATCGCCGGGCCGCGACTGCACAAAAGCGCTGCAAACGCATTCTTTATAAGGCGCCTTCTAAGTCCGTTTACATTTGGATCATCTGTCTCACCCTCTGCGCCACAGTTCCAGCTATGTCCGTTGTTGTCTCCGTCTGTGTTATTCCAGCCGTTTTTCTCATTGTGCTTTTCATTGTATGAGTAAAGGTCATACAGTGTAAAGCCATCATGACATGTCATGAAATTGACTGATGCCTTGTGTCCTCTGCTCTCCGGGCTGTAAAGGTCGCGTGAGCCGGTGATACGTGTGATGGCATTTCCCGCCATACCGTCGTCGCCCTTTAAAAAGCTTCTCATGTCATCCCTATATCTGCCGTTCCACTCAGCCCATCTGTTCCATGACGGGAAGCTTCCCACCTGATACAGTCCGCCTGCATCCCAGGCCTCTGCGATGAGCTTCATCTTGCCAAGTACCGGGTCGAATGCCAGCGACTCAAGAATCGGCGGATTGGCCATAGGTGCACCGTTTTGGTCTCTTCCGAGAATGGAAGCCAGGTCAAATCTGAAGCCATCCACTCTGTACTCAATGGCCCAGTGTCTCAGACAGTCTATGATAAAGCTGCGCACAACAGGATGATTACAGTTCATAACGTTTCCACAGCCACTGAAATTGTAGTAGTGTGCATCCGGTGTAAGCATATAGTACACGTTATTGTCTATTCCCTTGAAGGAGAAGCACGGTCCCATCTCATTTCCCTCAGCGGTATGGTTGAACACCACATCAAGAATGACCTCTATGCCATTTTCCTTTAAAGCCTTTATCAGCGATTTCAGCTCGTCTCCCTCGTGGTTGTGCTCCTCGTTGAAGGCATAGCTGGTATTCGGTGCAAAAAATGATACTGTATTGTAGCCCCAGTAATTGTAAAGCTGCACACCATCGACCACTCTCGCGCTCTCCATCTCATCAAACTCAAAAATCGGCATGAGCTCCACTGCATTTATTCCAAGGTCCTTAAGATACGGAATCTTATCCTTCAAACCGGCAAATGTACCCGGTGCACTGACTCCAGAGGACTTATCCTTTGTATAGCCCCTCACATGTGTCTCATAAATCACAAGGTCCTCAAAGGGTTGCTCAAGCTGCTTTATGTTGCCCCAGTCAAAGTTGCTTTTTACAACTCTGGCTCTGTACTCAAAATCCTTGCCACCCTCCGGCTTTTCTCCCCATTTTCGCTGTCCAGTGACCGCTCTGGAATATGGGTCTAAAAGGACATTTTCCTCGTTAAACAAAAGTCCCTTTGCCGGCTCATATGGTCCGTCAAACGAAAATGCATACTCAAATTCATCCGGCTTTATATCAAAAACAAGCATGGAGTAGGTATCTCCTATCCTATATGAATCAGGAAACGGAATCCTCGCATACGGCTTTGGTGCCTGTGGTTTGAACAATAAAAGAGTACACCTCGTTGCCCCATGGGAATTGATAGTAAAGCTCACTCCGTTCGATGCCACGCACGCTCCGTACATTCTGAAAAAGCCCGGACGTATCTTAAATCCCTCTACCACATCAAGCGGCAGCAGGCCTGTATTTACTACATCCTCATGCTTTTCTTCTTTACTGCGCTCTCTCCACATATACATATTGCTCTTTGCTCCCTTACTATATTTGTATGATGGTACATGCCTTTTGTTGCATGACTGCTTTTTATCTTAATTCGTAAAAAAATGATATTGTAACTATTCAGCCCTTCTTTTTCTCAGTGGTTCTGAATAGTTACCTACTGTTAATTTACATGCAGCTTTCCAAGCCCATCAATTTCTATTTTACTATAATTTTGTGAATATGTGTTCATTAAATTGCATATCTCCTGAGCTTTTTCGCCCGAAGCCACTGTCGGCCTGAAATCATTGTATGAGCTTACGCTGCTTAAGGTGCATGGAATAATCTGAGCATCTATGCCCGGCTGCAATTCACCATTTATCAAAGTAAATGCCTGCTGATAAATCGCCGTGTTCTTGTCTGCCGGATTTTTATTGCCTCCGAAGCAGAAATTTCCAAGACTGTAGCATATCATTTTGCCGTTATAGACCTCCATCCCCTGCAGCACATGAGGGTGGTTTCCGACTACCAGGTCTGCTCCCCAGTCGATGATACGATGTGCTGCCGCCTGCTGATAATCATTAGGGTAATGGTCACCCTCTATGCCCCAGTGGCAGCATGCGATAACTATCGCCGCCCCCTGATTGCGAAGCTGCGCTATACCGTTTTGGATATATGCCTCTCGGTCACCGTTTTGTGACAAAAGGCTGACCGACACTATTCCAATCCTAGTCCCATCAGCAGTCTCATAAATACCGGTATGATCATTGAAGCCATACACTATCCCGGCATTGTCGAGCACATTTCTCGTATCGTCAAGTCCCTGCTGTCCATAGTCGTATGTGTGATTATTTCCAAGACTGCAGGCCTCGATGGAGCTGCCCGTCATAATTCCGATGTAGCCAGGCTTTCCTTTAAGGTTCCAGCGCTTTTCTACGCGCTCCGTCGCATCCGATAGCACACACTCCAGATTGATGAGTGTCATATCGTCAGCCTCAAAAATATCTCTCACACCGCCGAAAAAGTAGTCCTGTCCCTTTGAGTCATAATAAGAATTAAAGCTTCCGTCATAGCTTTGCTCCTGATTGTTGCCGAGTGTACAGTCTCCTGTAGCCGTAATCACTATGGTTGACATCTGTGGCTGCTGTGTATCCGCTTCTGTTGCATCAGCTTTGGTTGCATCAGACTGTGTACTCTCTGTACCTTCTGCCGTACTGTCAACTGCGTTATCCTCTGCTTTTCCGGCATCCGATGTGTCTCTAACTACATCAACGCCATTCCGGTTAGAGGCTTCCTTTATATTATCTCCAATATATTCTTTTCCTATGAGCGCTCCCGCCATAATGATGCATAAAACCAAAAGCACACATAATAGAATTTTTAATCCCTTGTTTTTCATAATTTTTCCTCATATGTAATCTTATACTGTGTTGTATTTGATATGTTATATTATACTTTTATGTTATTATTCCGGCATACCCCGTCATAATAACAGACTTTATTCAAAAAATCATACCCTTAGAATATCAACCGTGTGCGCACTTGCTCCCATCAGGTCTGCTCTCTCACATGTTGAAAGATGATACTGTACAAACATATCAAACTCTTCCTCGTCAAGATCATTCAAAAATGGCCTGATATAATTTGCCGCTCCATCGGCTGCTATTATCTTTTCACGTGTAAGGGCTGCCTGTGCATTTAATGCCTCTATATCTTCTAATCGAACAAAACTGTACAAATCATTAGCTTTTTCTGTACAATGGAAGCTCTCATCTAGCATTCCGCCCTCTATGCCCTCTTTTATATGCTTCTCCTTTATGGCATAGGTTATCACGCTGTACTCATTCATAATGTATGCTACAAGTATGTAACCACCAGGTTTTGTCACCCTTTTTGCCTCATTCAATGCGGCAAGCTTTTCCTCTGCCGACTTCAGATGATACATCGGTCCGAATACGAGTGTGAGGTCAAATTCATCGTTTCCAAACTTTTTAAGCTTTGTGGCATTGCCCTGGTATGCCTTTACTTTATCGCTCTTTTGCTTCAGTCTGCCGAGGTTATGCTTAACTAACTCGAGTGCTGTCACATCATAGCCTTCCTCGGCAAGAGGCACTGAATATCTGCCTGTTCCCGCACCGACATCCAGAATTTTAATCTGTGATCGAAGATCAAGCTGCTTCTCATTCATCAAGCTGCCAAGACAATCGTGTATATACTTCATAGAGGTGATAAACTCTACCCTGCCGTGACGGCTGTTCAGGCGCTTTTCCTCGTTGAATTTGTTATAGTATTCTTCTAATTCTGTCACGTATATTCCTCCCTGTATTATTCCTCGATATGCTCACGTCCCTGCGCAATGATTGTGCGCACATGTCCGTCTGCAAGCGAATAAAACACTGATTTGCCCTCACGTCTGCTGTTTACGAGCTTATTTGCCTTTAATATCCTAAGCTGATGTGATATGGCGGATTGTGTCATGTTGAGCACCTTTGCAAGGTCGCAGACGCATACCTCCGCTTCAAACAACACAAAGAGGATTCTGATCCGGGTGGAGTCGCCAAATACCTTAAAAAGCTCTGCAAGGTCGTAGAGCTCGGTTTCCTCAGGCATTGTATCATTTACTATTTTCAGAAGGTCTTCGTGGATTTCGTTGCAGTCGCAGCATTCTATCTGTTCATTTATGTTTTCGCTCATGGTGGTGTCCTTTCTGCGTTATTTTTGCGCTATATTGCGTTATTTTTACTTTATTGGCTATAGGGCGGGTGCTCCGCATAAATTGCATATGCCCTCGCTCAGTATTTCGATATTAAGACTCTGTAGGAATTATGATTTAGGTTTTGGCTATAGGACGCAACCGGCTTTTAGCGCCGTCCGTGGTGCTAACGCCTTGTCCGTGCGTCCATGCACGGACATTGCTGTGTTGTGACATAATTCCAACAGACTCTAAATATCTCCATATTCGCGATGTCTCATGCAATTTCTACAAGCACCCTTAGTTTTTGGCTCATTTAAGGTATTGACGCGTCGTATTGGCGGGAGCGTAACTGCTCAGTGCCTTCGCAGTTACGGGGCTGGTCCGGATGCGTGTGGGTGCTTCGTGTGAACAGTAATTGTTTTTTATATACGCGAAAGACAGAGTGCACCTCTTGGATGCATTCTGTCTCGTATTTTTTATTTAATAATTCTGCTCTTTGAGCTCTACCTTTTTAGAGCTTGTGTACGAATAATGCGCGGATTGCATTTAGCACTGCTATCACCATTACTCCTACGTCTGCAAATATTGCGAGCCACATATTGGCTATTCCGACTGCTCCGAGCACGAGGCAGATCAGCTTGATGCCTATTGCGAAGTATGTGTTTTCATATACTATTCGCAGGCATTTACGCGATATTTTTATTGCTTTTGCTATCTTTAGCGGGTCATCATCCATGAGGACGATATCTGCGGCTTCGATTGCTGCATCTGAGCCCATGGCGCCCATTGCAATTCCGATATCTGCTCTTGAGAGCACCGGTGCATCGTTGATTCCGTCTCCGACGAAGGCGAGCTTTTCTTTGCTGCCCTTTCTTGCAAGCAGTTCTTCTACCTTTGCTACTTTATCGCCCGGTAAAAGCTCACTGTATACTTCATCAATTCCCAGCTCTGCTGCTACTGAGTCGGCTACTGTCCTCGAATCGCCTGTAAGCATTATTGTACCTTTTATTCCGGCTTTTTTCAATGCCTTTATTGCTGCCGCTGAGGTTGGTTTTATCTTATCTGAAATAAGGATATAGCCCTCATATCTGCCGTCTATTGCGATATGGACTATGGTGCCGACCTTGTCAGTTTCACTGTAGCTTAAGCCCAGCTTTTTCATAAGCTTGTAGTTCCCTGCCGCTACAGATACGCCATCTACCTTTGCGGTGATTCCGTGGCCGCTGATTTCCTCAACGTCTGTCACGCGGGTTCTGTCGATTCCCTTTCCATATGCCTTCTGTAAGCTCCTGCTGATTGGATGCGATGAGCTGCTCTCTGCAAGTGCTGCGTACTCGAGCACTTTTTCTCTATCGAGCGTATTGTCGTAGACTCCTGCCACCTCGAAAACGCCCTCTGTCATGGTGCCGGTCTTGTCAAATACAACGTATCTGGTCTGTGATAAGGTCTCAAGATAGTTTGAGCCCTTTACAAGAACACCCTCGCGGCTGGCGCCTCCGATTCCTGCAAAAAAGCTGAGCGGAATACTGATGACCAGCGCGCACGGACAGCTTATTACGAGGAATGTAAGTGCCCTGTATATCCATATGCCCCACTGTGGTTCAGCTGACATGAAAAGTATTCTGACAATCGGCGGCAGTATCGCAAGTGCAAGTGCACTGTAGCAGACTGCCGGAGTATAATATTTGGCAAATTTTGATATGAAGTTTTCTGATTTTGATTTCTTTGAGCTTGAATTTTCAACGAGGTCAAGTATCTTTGAAACCGTTGATTCGCCAAACTCTTTGGTCGTTTTAATCTTTAAAACACCGGACATATTGATGCATCCGCTGATTATCTCATCACCGCATTTTGCATCCCTCGGCACGCTCTCACCTGTAAGCGCGCTGGTGTTTAATGTAGATGAACCCTCAACTATCACACCGTCGATAGGAACCTTTTCTCCGGGCTGTACCACGATTACTGAGCCGATAGCGACCTCATCAGGATCAACCTGGGTGAGCTTTCCGTCCACCTCAATATTGGCATAGTCGGGTCTGATGTCCATGAGCTCACTGATATTCTTACGGCTCTTTCCGACTGCATAGCTCTGAAACAGCTCTCCTATCTGGTAGAAAAGCATAACGGCTATAGCCTCTGTATAGTCACCATTCTCATAGAGCGCAACCGCTATCGCACCTACAGTGGCAACCGCCATCAGGAAGTTTTCATCAAATACCTGCTTGTTTTTGATTCCCTTAAATGCTTTTTTCAGGATATCGTATCCTATAACCAGATAAGGCACCATGTAAAGCAGGAACCTGATAATTCCCTTAACCGGTATGAAATGTAATATAATCATGAGTACCGCTGCGATTATGATACGCGCAAGTACTTTTTTCTGCTTTTTATTCATACGCCATAGCTCCATTCATTATAATCTCTTGATAATCGCCCTTACTATAGCGCAGGCATTGAAATAATATCGTTTGTCATTCCTGCGCCCGGCAATTTATAAGAAAATCTCGCAGTCGTCCTCTACCTTTTTACAGTTCTTAAGAACCTCCTGCATAACCGCCTTTGCATCCTGTCCCTCTTCAAACTCAACGCTCATCTTGAGTGTCATGAAATTAACTGTAGCATCCTTTACACCTGCTGTATTCTTTGCGGCATCCTCCATCTTGTTGGCGCAGTTAGCGCAGTCTACATCGATTTTGTAAGTCTTCTTCATAGTGGTGTTCTCCTTATTTTCATTAATTATTTGTTTTACTGTACGTTTTTCATTGAACATATGAATGATTGTTCATATGTTAATTTTATTATAGCACCTTTTGCACTGTTGTCAATACACAATGTGCATCTACACAAAATTTATTCACATACTCTAATCTCATAATTAATCTCATATTTTATGATTCAGGCTTCATCTGTGATATTTTCTTTCCAGCTGCTTCCCTCTTCTATCCCATTTGCCGTAAGCCATTCATCCTCAACCTCTACATGACGCTGTCTGCCGTTTTCGTCCTCGAGATAAACCACGCATTTTGCTTTTGCGCCGTCTGCTCTTTCCTCACAGCCAAAATCAGCCTCATATATGTGTGTTACCATATACATCTGTACTCTACCTTCTTTCATATGATTTTGCATGACATCAATATATAGAAACTTCCCACATGTACAGGTGGATGTATCCACTCTAAATATCATGTGGGAAGCTGTTTATCAACTATATTTATGATTAGAGGGGCAAAATACCTTTTGACCCTTTAATCATAATGCTGCTTTAATCGCCGCAAGCAGCTCATCATATGTCTCATATGCAGGAAGCTCAGGGTAGTCCTTCTTGATGGCATCTGTGCTTCTGAAAAGGAAGCCTGCCTTGCTTGCCTGTATCATGCCTAAATCATTGTGGCTGTCACCGCTTGCGATGGTATCGTATCCGATAGACTGCAGTGCCTTTACAGTTGTAAGCTTTGACTGCTCACATCTCATTCTAAAGCCTGTAATCTCGCCATCTTCAGCAACCTCAAGCTCGTTACAAAAGATTGTCGGCCAGCCGAGCTTCTTCATGAGCGGGCCTGCAAACTGTGAAAATGTATCACTGATGATGATTACCTGTGTGATTGAACGAAGCTCATCCAAAAACTCCTTTGCGCCAGGCATTGGATCTATCTTTGCGATTGTCTCCTGTATTTCTTTTAATCCGAGTCCGTGTTCCTTTAAAATATTTATTCTATAGTTCATAAGCTTATCATAATCAGGCTCATCTCTTGTTGTCTTCTCAAGCTCAGGAATGCCTGTCTCCTTTGCAAATGCAATCCAGATTTCAGGTACCAATACTCCCTCAAGGTCTAAGCATACAATATTCATTTTGATTCCTCCGTGTGTTTTATTCTGTGGATTTCGATGAAGCTCAATATACTTGTCAGGTAACTATTTAAGCAGCCTTGAATAGTTACCTGATATTCAGTTCACCGATTTAATCCAGTAAAGTATATCATACAAGACGACTGTCTACAATAGAATTATGTGTGATTTTCAAAGGATTTTTCAGTAAATATTATTACCGTCCATTACGCTCGCTGGCTTTTGCACACGCACCGGCTTCCGCAGAGAAGACACCCTCATCATCTATGATGTTTCCGCTCTCAACATGCTTTTTCAGTATATTGTTAAACGCATAATCCCAGATTTTCTCTGAGCCAAGTGCTGTGCGCTTATTTCTGCCGAGTATCTGCGACAGCTTTACACTGTGCTCACGCCATGAAAGCCCGTCCGATGCATCGTTTAGGAGCATTGGCTGGATATTGTCCATGGTACGGGCAAATCTGGCTTCCGGTGTCTGCTGCGCCTCAAATTCCTCCCACAGCTCTAAAAGCGGCTCGCCCTGTTCCTTTGGCAAGAGTCCGTATATACGCTCCGCCGCCTTCTGCTCACGCTCATGCTGTGTGGCCTTGCCTGCCTCATCATAGGCATATGTGTCTCCTGCGTCAATCTCTACTATGTCGTGTATCAAAAGCATTCCTACTGTCTTTAGCACGTCTATCTTCTCATTTGCATACTCGCTCAAAAGCATGGTCATGATAGCCATATGCCAGGCATGCTCCGCATCATTTTCCTTGCGGCTTGCATCAGCTAAATAAGTCTGGCGGAATATCTCCTTTTCCTTGTCGATTTCTCTGATGAAATCAAGCTGTTTTTCTAATCTTTCTTTTTGCTGCATCATTTTACTTGTTCCTTCTTCCTATCCTATCCGATTTTTAAATATGGTCTCAAGTGTTTAATCAATTCATGTACTTTTGTGCCTGGAGCTGAACTTGCAGGAGTTTTTCCTTCATTCATTGCATCCAAGCGTTCAGCATTTGTTATTGCAAAATCCATGAAAGGTCTCAGAATTTGGAACATATCTGCCCTTCCCTTTGAATATTCTCCCTGTCCAATATTCTTTAACCATTCAGATAGTTTTGGCCAGTAATCACTTCTATGAATATCTGACTGAACAAAACTGAAATGAAGCAAAAACCAAAGTTCAATACACTGATTTGACCAGATAGCATGATATTGTGTTTCCTCTGTAGACATATTAATGCATAATTCATTTGTTTTATTGATGCGTTTTGCCGGAAAATCATCAGTATCATAGACTATCCAGACATGCTTATATCCATTCGGATTGTTCATGACCAGATTCATTGCCTTATCCAAAAGACTAAGCGTATTGTCTCCTGCACCATGAATGTCAAGCTGAATTTTATCTCGATACTGACTGTTTATGATTGTCCTGATTGCTTCGAAATACTGTGGTTCTGTTTCAGTTCCTTCTGTTACTATCAAATGGTACTCTGGACATATCAATATATTCTTATCTCGTCGCGGTTTCATCCAACTCTTTCCTAAATCACTTTTCTTCGGAGGTTTTAAACTCATTACCAATCTCCTCCTGCCAGCATATTTGTCAGATATGGATCTGCACCATAACGCCCTTCCAGATATTGTTTATCATAGGCTGCAGTACTATTTACTCGTTCATTGTTTTCTCTTCTGATTTCATATAGGGAATATATTTCACTTTCGTGCCTTTCATTTTCTGCCGCAAACCAAATTTCATCCCGTCTGAAAACTGTATTTTTCATTGTTGTCATATCATGGGAAGTAAAAAGTAACTGCGCTCCCTTTTTGTTTACATTCTTATTCTTAAACAATGAAATTACATAACGAAGCAGCTTAGGATGCAATTTTGCATCCAATTCATCAATAATCACCAGCCGTCCTTCTTGCAGTGCTAACAAAATCACAGGTAATGCCGCGATCATTTTCTTTGTTCCATCTGACTCATCATTAAAACTTAATTCATAAATCTTTCCCTCTATCATACGCTGCGTATACAGTTCATGATTTTCTTCATCATACCGATAACCTGATACATCAATATCAACATCATTTAGTGCACGAACAATTCTCTTTCGATATGATTCATCATCAGAAAACATTATTTGTCTGTCTGCAATCGGATTTGCATAGTTTTTGACAATGCATGATTCAAACCACTTCTGAACTTCCACAATTACCGGTATATCATAGTTGATTGCCAGAAAAGATAAATATGGCATCTTGGGGTTTACCGAGCGGTTAATACTCGCTTTATTGATGCTTGCACCCAATGTAATTTCAGCACCTTCCCTATCAAAAACCATACCCGTTCTCTTTCCACCAATGGATTTCCAATACAGAGATTCTTCAACAATGTCATCCCCGCATATTGATAAGTTGTACCTGTATTCATTTTTTCCCTGTCGGAAATACACTTCAAATTCTGTCGGCATTTTCCTAGATATTTCATTAAAATAGAATGGTGCCGCACTTATCTTCTGCTGAATAATAATCTTTTCTCTTGCCTTCTCCAATTCATATATCGGCTTAACCACTGTAGAAATCAAACATGAAAGAGCTAGTAACAGATTAGTTTTTCCCCCACCATTCGGACCATATATAACCCCTACGGGAAGAAGTGCATCTGCTTTCTCGCTTTTTAACAACGATTCTGAAAATTCCGGAATAGATGTCGCCTGAAAATCGAATGTTGTTGTTTCTTTATATGATTTAAAATTTTTAAAAGAAAATTGACACAGCATCCTGATATTCCTCCCTCCGAACTGTCTTATTTGCACTTATTATATAATTAATATATTCGTTTTTCAAGTTTTATACCCATATTTCATAAATTTTATTTTTGAAACATGGGTATAAAAGTCATTTTTCTGATTTTATAATATTATTTTAAGTTTCCTTAGAAAATCTCCTTTACATACATAAAAATACAATGCCTCTACAGCGCATCCTTCATTGCTTTAACATACTCACCGACATACTTTGGTGAAGCCTCACCATACTCATCGATTATCTTGATGATGGCAGAGCCCACAATGGCACCATCCGAGATATCTGCCATCTTCTTTGCCTGCTTGGGTGTTGAAATGCCAAAACCGATAGCACATGGTACATCTGTGTTTTCTCTGATTACCTTGACTATTGAAGCCAGATCTGTCTTAATCTCGCTTCTTGTACCGGTGACTCCGAGGCTTGAAATCACATAGATGAAGCCGGTTGCCTCCTTTGCTATCATCGCAATACGATCCTTTGATGTAGGTGCGATAAATGAAATAAGGTCCACATCATATTTCTCGCAGAGTGGTAAAAACTCTTCCTTTTCCTCATATGGGATATCCGGCAGAATGAGTCCGTCAATTCCTATTTCCTTACATGTACTGATAAACTTTTCTGCGCCGTAAGAGTAAACCACATTTGCATATGTCATAAAAACCATAGGGATTGTGACATCTTTTCTCAAATCTCTCACAAGGTCAAAAACCTTGTCTGTTGTAACTCCGGCTTCAAGTGCCTTTATGTTGGCGCTCTGGATTACAGGTCCCTCTGCTGTAGGATCAGAGAATGGAATTCCAAGCTCTATAAGGTCTGCTCCGTTTGCAACAGCTTCTCTCACGATTTTTGCAGTTGTCTCTAAATTTGGATCACCACAGGTGATAAATGGTATAAATGCCTTGCCGTTTTCAAACGCACTTCTTATCTTACTCATAAATATTCTCCCCTCTGTATCTTGCTATTGCCGCGCAGTCCTTGTCGCCTCTGCCTGAAACAGTAACAACGATTATCTTGTCCTTGTCCATTGTAGGCGCCAGCTTCATGGCATATGCCACTGCATGTGAGGACTCGATTGCAGGGATGATTCCCTCTGTCTTTGCGAGGTATTCAAAAGCATTTACCGCTTCATCATCTGTTACCGGTACATATTTTGCTCTGCCGATATCGTGCAGATATGCGTGCTCCGGTCCGACTCCCGGATAGTCAAGTCCTGCAGAAATAGAATAAACCGGAGCGATCTGTCCGTATTTATCCTGACAGAAATATGACTTCATGCCGTGGAAGATACCAAGACGGCCTGTATTTACTGTGGCTGCAGTCTCAAATGTATCTATTCCTCTTCCTGCTGCCTCGCAGCCGATGAGCTCAACTCCCTCATCCTCTATGAAGTTGTAGAAGCTTCCGATGGCATTTGAGCCGCCGCCCACACATGCGATAACCGCATCAGGCAGTCTGTGCTCCTTTTCAAGCATCTGCTCTTTAATTTCCTTTGAGATGACCGCCTGGAAATCTCTTACGATGGTAGGGAACGGATGTGGTCCCATAACCGAGCCAAGGCAATAATGTGTGTCCGAAATTCTCTTGGTCCACTCTCTCATTGCCTCCGATACGGCATCCTTTAATGTGGCTGTGCCTGATGTAACCGGGATAACCTCTGCTCCGAGCAGACGCATGCGGTATACATTGAGCGCCTGACGCTTTGTGTCCTCCTCGCCCATGAATACAACACATTCCATACCCATAAGGGCTGCGGCCGTTGCTGTTGCCACGCCGTGCTGACCGGCTCCGGTCTCAGCTATCAGGCGGGTTTTGCCCATTTTCTTTGCAAGAAGTGCCTGACCTAATACGTTGTTGATCTTGTGGGCTCCTGTATGGTTTAAATCCTCTCTTTTAAGGTATATTTTTGCTCCACCGAGATCCTTTGTCATCTTTTCTGCATAGTACAGTCTCGATGGTCTTCCTGCATAATCGTTGAGAAGCTCTGTGAGCTCTCTGTTAAATTCAGGATCGTTTTTGTAATAATTGTATGCTTCTTCTAATTCTTTAACGGCATTCATGAGGGTTTCAGGAATGTACTGTCCTCCGTGAATACCAAATCTTCCGTTTGGATTTGTCATGATGTTTTCCCTTCTGATGTATATTTGTAAATATTTTGTTTTCTGTACTGAATAGTTACAGATATTCTTAAAACCATGAAGATACTTATATATCTCTATTAGCTTAATCGCAATTCATCAAGCTTAGCCTTTTTGTCGTCCGCTCTCATCAGCGTCTCTCCGATAAGCACTGCGTCAGCTCCGATTTCACGTATTGCCCTGATATCGTCTGTGCTCTTTACACCGCTTTCCGATACAAATATGATGTCATCGGGAATCAGGTCGCGCAGCTTTTTGCTGTTAGCTGTATCAACTGTAAAATCCTTCAGATTGCGGTTGTTTACACCTATTATTCTGGCACCGGCTCTTACCGCCATCCCTGCCTCTTTTTCATTGTGTATCTCTACAAGGGCGCTTATGCCAAGGCTGTCGCAGATTTTTATGTATTTACTGAGCTGTTCCTCTGACAGTATTGAGCAGATTAAAAGCACCGCAGCGGCACCGAGTGTCTTTGCCTGATATATCTGATATTCATCAACCGTAAAATCCTTTCGGATGCACGGAATCGAAACCGTTTTTGCAATCTCCTTAAGATACTCATCCGAGCCTAAAAACCACTTTGGCTCTGTCAGTACCGAGATGCAATCCGCACCTGCCGCCTCGTATTCCCTTGCAATTTCAAGATATCTGAAATCCGGCTCTATAAGCCCCTTTGACGGCGAAGCCTTCTTGCACTCGCATATGAAGCTCAAGTCATCCTTTTTGAGTGCTTTTTCAAATGCAAAATCACAAAGCTTTTCGTTTTTCGTCTGAATCGCGATATTTTTCATTTCCTCAAGGCTTATTTTTTTCTTGTCCTCTGCCACGCGAAGCCTTGAATATTCTGCTAGCTGGTCTAAAATATTCATCGCTTTTCCTTTCCTGTTTTGTGTGCTTAGCTGTTGCTTACCTCGATGAGCTTATCGAGTGTTTCAAGTGCTTTTCCTGAATCAATGATTTCTGCTGCAAGCTCGATACCCTCTTTCATGCTGTCGGCCTTTCCTCCGATATAAAGTGATGCGCCTGCGTTCATGAGTACCGCATTTCTCTTATGGCCCTTCTGTCCGCCTAAGATATCACGTACAATTTTCGCATTTTCCTCAGGTGTACCGCCTTTTAAATCCTCCTTTGTACAGCGCTCAAAGCCGAAATCCTCCGGTGAGATTACTGTGGTTCTGAACCATCCGTCCTTTATCTCGCATACCCTGGTCGGTGCGCTCATGGAAATCTCATCGAGCTTATCCATGCCATATACTACCATTCCACGCTTTACTCCGAGGCTTACAAGCACCTGTGCAAGCGGCTCTACAAGATACTCATCATACACTCCTAAAAGCTGCATGGCCGGTGAACCCGGATTTGTGAGCGGTCCTAAAATATTGAATACGGTTCTAAAACCAAGCTCTTTTCTGATAGGTCCGACATATTTCATTGATGTGTGATATTTCTGTGCAAAGAAGAAGCACATGCCGACTTTATTTAAAAGCTCTACACATTTCTCAGGGCTCTGGTCTATGTTGACACCGAGCGCCTCGAGACAGTCTGCTGTACCGCATAATGAGGAGGCAGCCCTGTTTCCGTGCTTTGCCACCTTCATGCCGCCTGCTGCCGCAACAAGTGCAGAGGTTGTTGAAATGTTGAAGCTCTGTGCATTGTCTCCGCCTGTTCCTACGATTTCGAACACATCCATACCTGTTTTCACCTGTACCGCATGCTCTCTCATTGCTGCTGCACAGCCTGCGATTTCGTCTGTTGTCTCAGCCTTTGCGCTCTTTGTTGAAAGAGCTGCAAGAAAAGCTGCATTCTGGGTTGGTGTTGTCTCACCGCCCATGATCTCATTCATCACTTTATATGCCTCGTCATATGTGAGGTCTTCTTTGTTTACGATTTTTACTATGGCTTCTTTTATCATGATTATGTCCTCCTGTATTCCGGTAATATTTCGTTTATAATTTTGTTCTGCTATTTGTTTTCAATTCAACAACTAATATATAAATTCATTAAACGCTGCAATTTTCAATTAAGCTTTGATAAAATTACTAAGCATCTGCTTTCCGTCCGGTGTCATGATTGACTCCGGGTGAAACTGCACACCGTATATCGGATATTCCTTATGCTCAACAGCCATGATCTCACCACCATCTGTAGTGGCTGTAATCTTTAGGCAATCAGGCATCGTGTCCGCATCTGCAGCCAGTGAATGGTAACGTGCTACCTTTGCTTTTTTCGGGCAACCCTTGAATAAAAGGCTTTCTGTGTCAAACGATACATCAGATTGCTTTCCATGCATGAGCTCCTTTGCATATGTAACTGTCGCACCGTATGCTGCACATATCGCCTGATGGCCGAGGCACACGCCAAGGATTGGGATTTCCTTTCCAAGCTCCTTTGCCACAGCTATTATCACGCCCGCATCCTCAGGCCTTCCAGGTCCCGGTGATAAAATGATGCGGTCAGGCTTTAAAGTCCTAATCTCTTCAACTGTCATCTCATCATTTCTGATTACTCTGATATCAGGCTCTATCTCGCCGATCAGCTGATATAGATTGTAGGAAAAGCTGTCGTAGTTATCAATCAGTAAAATCATTCTTCCACCTCCTGTGAGACTTCCAGTGCCTTAAGAGAAGCCTTTGCCTTGTTTATGCACTCCTGAAATTCCTTCTCTGGGTCTGAATCCGCAACGATTCCCGCTCCGCTTCTCACGAAAACCTTGCCGTTTTTCTTGTAAGCAATACGGATTGCGATACATGTATCCATATTTCCGGTAAAATCTATATATCCAATCGCGCCTCCGTAAATGCCCCGCTTATTGTCCTCAAGCTCTCCGATAAGCTGGCACGCTCTGATTTTTGGTGCTCCTGAAAGTGTTCCTGCCGGGAGCACGGCCTCTATTGCATCGAGTGCGTCATACTCTTCTCTTATCTCTCCACGCACTGTCGAGCCTATATGCATCACATGTGAATATCGCTCTATGGAATGAAGCTTTTCAACTTTTACAGTTCCGAATTTACTTACCTTTCCGAGGTCATTTCTTCCAAGATCCACAAGCATATTGTGCTCTGCGAGCTCTTTTTCGTCCTTAAGCAGCCCTTCCTCAAGCTTTTTGTCCTCCTCTGCTGTGGCACCTCTCGGCCTCGTGCCTGCCAGCGGGAATGTGTGAAGCACTCCATTTTCAAGCTTCACAAGTGTCTCCGGAGATGCTCCCGCAACCTCCACATCGGTTCCCGAAAAATAAAACATGTACGGCGAAGGATTTATCGTTCGAAGCACGCGGTAGGTATCAAAAAGGCTTCCCTCAAACGGCGCGCTCAATCTGTTTGATAAAACTATCTGAAAAATATCCCCCTCTTTGATATGGTGCTTTGCCTTCTCGACCATCTCACAATACTGCTCCTTGTCAAAAAGCGGTGTGACATCGCCCAGCAGCTTTCCACCCATATTCTGTTTTTTCTCTCCGTGCATCAGAAGCTCCCTAAGCTGCTTTAGCTCAACAATCGCTTTGTTGTAGCCTGTTTCCGGAGCATCAAGTGACATATTTGCGATTAGTATTATCTTCTGGCACAGATTGTCAAATGCTATTACCTTATCAAAAAGCATCAGATCAACATCCTTGAAATCCTCTGTATCCTTTGCTTTTCCTCTGATGCTTTTCTCCTTGTAGCCCAGATAATCATACGAAAAATAACCTACAAGGCCACCTGTAAACGAAGGCAGATAATCAAATTTCGGACTCTTGTACTCTGAAAGAATCTGTCTGATGTACTCTGAAGGATTTTCCGTCTCCACCGAAAGCTTTCCAAGCTTCATGTGACCATCTATGCAGTTAATCTCAAGCTTTGGATCATATCCTAAAAATGTATATCTTCCCCAGGCTTCATTGGCTTGTGCTGATTCAAGCAGATAACAATGTGTTGAAACATTCTGCAGAATCCTCATAGCCTCTATAGGTGTGATAAAATCTGATAATATCTCACAGCTTACAGGGAGAATGTCATACTTCCCAGTTTTTGCTATTTCTTTAACTTCGGTCAGTGTAGGTGAAATTTTCATATGCTTACCTCCAAATTTTGTGTTTGTGTGAACAAAACGTACAACATACAGCTCGAATTCGCCTCTTCGAGGCTTCTCCGCAGCTTGCGCTGCTACAATTCTCGCTTTATGTTGTGCAGTCCAATGTTCACTAAAAAAGTCCTTGACAGAATATTACTTCTGTCAAGGACGAATAATCTTAACTATCCGCGGTGCCACCTTGAATTCACGATAAAGCTCGTGCGCTTGGCAGGATACCAACATATCCCGGGCAAATGACGTATGCCCACACGTCGCAGAATACTCTGGATAAATGGTAAATCCATTTGACTGCGCCCTCAGCGGTCCATTTGACAACTTGTTTCACACCTGATTCTCAGCACCACAGGCTCTCTGTAAGGGCATCATTGCCGTTATCTCCGCTTCAACGGTTTACAATTTATTTAATTGTCGAAACAGTTTAAACTGTTTTCACTTCTTTAATGATTTAATACTTTATCTCGCTAAATTTGTTTAAAGTTTATCACTGCTTTTTGTGTTTGTCAACATACATTTTACATTAAAATATACTCCATCTGGCGTTCCTTTGTCTTAAGCCCCATCTTCTCATAAAATTTCTCAGCAGATGTGTTTCCGCTCCATACATTGAGAGTGACCTCGTAGCAGCCGAGATGCTTTGCCTCATTCTTTACATGTTCAAAAAGCTGCTCTCCGATATGCGCTCCTCTGGTCTTTGCATCTACACACAGATCATCTATGAAAAGTGATGTAAACGGCACCATATTGTTGGAAAACGGCTGCTGTCTTATCTGACAGAATGCATATCCCATGCATACATCGTCATCATCTGCCGCAACATATATCGGCTTTGTATCGTCCTTTATCATTTCTGCAAGCTCTTCATTTGTATATTTTGTCGTCCCCGGAATAAAAATATCCGGTCTGATATCGGCATGGATCTGAAGCACCTGCTCTAACAATTCTATAAGTCTTGGTATGTCTTTTTCCTGTGCTCTTCTAATATTCATTTTTGAAAATCACGCTTTCTATTGTGGTTAATGTACAGTTTTTATATTTCAAAATAAATCCAGCATATTATCGAGATAAATGTGCTCTCTGACATGTATCTGATACTGTGGCTTCGTCATATAGTAGAGCAGAAATTCCAGTATCATGGCACTTCCAAGCCCCCTGCCCTCTATTTTAAAATTGCTAAAGCCCATTGGCAGGTAAATATTTTTTATATCGTCTATTCCGATAAATCCGGGATTTTCCATTGCCTTTGAAAAGAGATATCCCTGCCCAGCATCAGGTGCAGTACAATAATGCTCCGGGCAATCCTCGCCCAGATTTTTGCGACTAACCGTCTCGTAGCATTTCTTCCTGTCCGTGCAGCCAAACCAGCAGCACTCATTGCACAAAAATTCTACTTTTTCCTTTTGATGCTGTGATAATGCTTTCAGTTTATCAAATGATTTGTTCAACCTGAAATCCGGTACCACATAGCGGAATTCCTCTCTGTTTAGCTCATTTTCAAATTCGAGGAAATCCATCAGAACCTTTGTGGTTGAGGATACAAAATAAAAGTCAGGGTAGTTTTCTTTTATGTAATCAAGCAGAATATCTGAGTAGATGATTATGCCGTTTCCAAAGCCCCTGCTTCGCTCATTATCTCTGCCTATATCAAATATCCTGCACAGTTCGTTACATTTTTTGTCAGGAAGATGCTCCTTAGTAATCAATGAATTGCTAAAGGTAAGTCTCGCGGATATCCCATATTCCTGCATCAGCTTAAGCACTTCCTTCGGATCGTGCTCACCAAAACCGACGCGGCCTCCGCCCCATATGCAGTCTGCCGGTGCACCGTATATTGAGCCTATGTCGCACCAGTCATAGAAATATTCCCTATGCTTGCGGTACAGTGGGAGAAATTCTTTGTATAATTCATAAAATTCAAATAATCCCGGTAGATGATAATACGCTTTCATTTTGACTCCTTATTATAATCTGCTGAACCTGTGCTCATTTTAATAATTTTCAATCACATATTCCTCAAAAAGCGGTAGCGTAAAATACACATATCCCCGTGTCTCTCCCGATACAATTCCCTTTCTTATAAGGCGCTTACGGTACGGATTGAATTCGTTTGTCTCCATCCCAATTGCATCCCTGATTTCTTTTATTTTTCCGCTTTTTATATCTGCAATCCCCTTTGCAACTATGCGATCCTTCTGAGAAAGCTCCGACCAAATTTTGTCATATACAAATTCGCTCAGATACTGTTCATACTCGCCCAAAATGCCATTGTAGTCACCATCATTGTTCCACGTCAGATACCCTAAAACCTGAAATGCAAAAGGATAGCCTTTGGTCAGTCCCGCCATCTGTGCTGCTTTCTCCGGAGATATGTTAAAAATAGTCTTATACTTATTGATTATTGCCGCGTTATTTAATGGTTTGAGCTGGATTTTAGGTGCTCTGTACAAAAATGTAAGGCTCTTCTCATTCTGAAGCTCCTCTATATTTTCATACAATCCTGTTCCTAATAGAAATACAGGCAGCTCCTGTCTTACAAATATCTGAAAGGCTCCTGCAAAAACCTTCATGTACTCACTATTTGTCATCTCATCTATCGTAATAAGCAGTCTCTTACCACTCTTTTTAAGCCTTTCCAAAATCTTTATAATAGCTGTCTCTGCATCTGTAATCGGCTGTGTCCCCTCTATAGATACTCCAAAACCGAAAAATGATAGATCGAGCTTTGCCGATTTTATAAGTCCCGCACATATATTATCACTATTCAATTTTGAAAGCATTGTAGACAACAGGTCCGTTGCCGGATTGAGTTCTATAACCACCCAGTCATCATTTTCTCTTAGCTTATGCGAAATTTCTGTCATCATTACTGTTTTTCCCGAGCCTCGCACACCGGTAATTATAAACATCTGCTGATTTATTGTATCCGCTGTAAAATTCTCAATTATCTCATTAATCTGTACCGGACGGTCTACCGACTCCAGTGGACTTCTTCCAAATGTAAGCGTGAATGGATTTTGCATATCAGCCTCCAATTTTTACTGTTGTTTACTGTTTTGAATTTGTTTTACTGTCTTTTACTGTTGTTTACTGTTGTTTACTGTTTTGATTTTATTTTACTGTTGTTTACTGTTTATGTCAAGATTGCAAGTTAATGATAATTCGCATAATATAAACCCCTGAGCGTATTATAGCTTTGATAGCATATCAATATCACGCTCCGGGGGTTCTATTTACACCTGATTTAGTTTAAGAAATTCTGTATGATAACTTCCTCTGCCCCTTCCTCTGTAAGTCCGAGTGTACGGAGCTTGAGAAGCTGCTCGTCGTTTATCCTGCCGATTGCTGCCTCATGGATGATAGCTGCATCGATATTTTTTGCCCTGATTTCAGGGATTGAACCGACCTCTGCATGATCCATGATGATAGAATCACACTGGATATGTGCCTGGCATTTGCTGTTGCCGATGGCATTCGGATGGAAGGTCTGGACAGAGTTTCCTTTTCCTACGGATCTGGAAACAATCTGTGCAGAGCTGTCCTCTCCATTTAACTGTACCTCGATGTTTGACTCCGCCTTCTGCTCTCCATCTGTCATGAGACGCTCTGTGACATAGAGCTTTGCGTCCTTTCCAAGCTCCACATTGGTCTCACGTACTGTAGAATCAACACCCTTGATCTGTGCTGTATCGAGAGTGAAAACAGAATTCTCACCCACAAATATATTTGTTACAGGGTTGAGCACTCTCGCACCTGTTCCGTTTCCCTCGCCGTAGTGCTTTTCCTCATATCGGACATTCGCATTTTTGCCTACATGGAAGGTGTGGATGCCGTCGTGTCTGCTCTCGTTGCAGCCACTGTTGTGGATTCCGCAGCCTGCCACAATCCTTACATCTGCACCATCCTCCACATAGAAGTCGTTGTATACAAGGTCTGTCATGCCTGATTTGCTGAGCACTACAGGGATATAGACAGCCTCTCCGTCCGTCTTTCCATCAATATAGATATCAATACCGGGCTTGTCCGTCTTTTTCTTTATCTTGATGTGCTCGCTGTCTCCGTGGCAGATTGATGTGCCGTTTTCACGCAGATTAAAGGCACCGGTCTGACTGAATTTATTATCATTTATGACGTCCAATACGCCCTCTGTTACGTTGTCAAGCTTTACCATATTATGCTCTTCCCTCCAGTCTCTCTGCACATTTGTGACATTTCTGTACACCATTGAGATAAGGCAGCACCTCGTCCTTTGTGCCGATTTTCTTGATTTCTCCGCCATCAATTATCATGATGCGGTCTGCCATATTTATGATTTTCTCCTGATGTGAAATCACTATGAGGCTCTGCTTTTTCTCAGTATGGATTTCCTCGAATTTCTGTATGAGCATTGAAAAGCTCCACAGATCGATTCCAGCCTCCGGCTCGTCAAATATGCAAAGCGAATGCTCCTTGGCAAGCACTGATGCAATCTCAATTCGCTTCATCTCTCCACCTGAGAGTGTGCCGTCAATCTGGCGGTAAATGTAATCCTTTGCACAGAGTCCTACCGCGGTGAGAAGGTCACAGCACTCCTTGTCCGAAAGCTCCTCCTTTGCTGCAAGCTTGAGCAGCTTCATGACCGTCATTCCCTTAAATCTAGGTGGCTGCTGGAATGCAAAGCCTATTCCCGCATTTGCCCTGTGATTGATGTCAAGCTCTGTGATATCCTGTCCGTCAAGTATAATCTTTCCGCTGTCAGGTGTCTGAATACCTATCAAGGTCTTTGCCAGAGTGGATTTTCCACCTCCGTTTGGTCCGGTGATGACAAGCATTTCTCCGTCCTCTACCTGAAATGATATATTATTCAGAAGGCATTTCTTTCCGCCCTCATCATCTACGTTTAAAGTTAAATTTTCTGCTTTAAGCACGATTTTCACCTCATTTTTATTTATGATACAGCATAAAATCATTCTCCTGCTGTTCTTATTACTTTTTCCGTTTACCGTTCACATTCACACATTAGTATGCCCGGCAATGATTACAGTATAACATAATAGTAAACGTTTACAAGGTATAAACTCTCTGGTACTCGCTAAAATACATATTGTGGCTTTTTATAAAAAGTTTGCTTATCTACTAATTTCCCTTATCATTGAATACTCATTGCACAATGTTCCGTCATTTTGTCTGATAGAATTAAATTTGATGCCAGTTATCCTAAAGCCCATCTTCTCATAAAGTGCTCTCGCCCTGCTATTGCCCTCAATAAAATCCAATTCCATCTGCAATATATTCGGATTGCTTTCTGCTATTTTTATCATTTCCCGGAACATTCTCGTTCCGATCCCCTGATTCCAGAATTCGCTCAGCAAACCAATTGCCACATTTGCCCTGTGTCCGGTTTTCGCGCGTTTATTCCACCAGACCATGCAATTTCCGGCAATTTTTCCATCTGCTTCACAAACCAGCAGAGTATGTGTATCCGACAAATTGCAGCTATTTATGAAATCAATCTCCTGCTCGATGGTCTGTGTCTCACATTCTTCCGGTGTCCTCAGTAAGAAATCCGTTTCACCGGTTGACTTTTTCATGTACTCTATAAGAGCTTTGGCATCCTTTTCATTTGCACTTCGCAAAATAGCAGTTCTGCCGTCTTTTAATTTAAATTCGATATCTTTTATTATCATATTTTCTATAGTACCAACTTCCTATTGATTTTTATATTCTATCTGTGATAAGCTATTGACAATTAATGGTAGTTGCAGCTTAGACAGAGCGAGACGAAAGTTTCCCTCTGTCTATTTTTTTGCGCTTTTACGTGCATGAAGCCTTGTATACACTTCAAGCCTTTTTCAATTATCGCAGCTATCAAGAGCCTATTGTAACTACTCGTTACGGCTATATTTATTTTACATAACAGGAGGATTTAAGAAAAATGCCAAAAAACAGATTACAGGAAACCGTTTTTACCATCATGATGGTGCTTGTCATGGTTTATGCCATGATATGCTACAATATTACCCTTGAAACAGGCGGTATGAAGAACTTTGTTTTTAAGGCCGCATTAGGCGAATTTCCTATCATGATTGTTGCCGGTTTTATTCTCGATACATTCATTGCCGGACCACTTGCAAAAAAATGTGCTTTCAAAATCGTCACACCGGGAAAGGACAGACCTATTGCTATAATCCTTGCAATTTCCGTCTTCTCAATCTGGTTTATGTGTCCTATGATGAGCTTTATCGCTACCATCCTTTTCAATGGTGGTTTTAATTCACAGATATTTGCGACATTCTGTGAGCTCGTCGTAAGAAACTTTCCAATGGCCTTCTTCTGGCAGCTCTTTGTTGCCGGACCACTTATTAGATTCATCTTTGGAAAAATCTTCCGAGAGAACTAATTAAATGTAAAAAATGTAAAACCGGGCACGATATCCTGCCCGGTTTACACTATCCATAATAACTGTTAAGCATCACACCTTGCATATTCACAAAAAGCTCATTGCAGGTGTCTTCTCGCTTCTTAGAAAGCTTCATAAAACGCTTTGTCTTAGAAAACTCCCTCTATAAAGCCCTTCATATCGTCCTTAGACACAAGACCAATCTGCTGACCGGCAACCTGACCGCCCTTGATTGCAATAACTGCCGGAATATTCATTATACGATACTCTCTTGCCAGATCAGGATTCTCGTCCACATCAATATTGTAAAACTCCACATCTGTGATTTCATCAGAAAGCTGCTCCATTACCGGCGCAAGCATCTTGCATGGACCGCACCACTCTGCCGAAAAATCAACAATGATAGCCTTATTATTTTTAACCTGTTCAAATTCACTGCTATTAATCTTCTTTACCATAGTTGTTCTCCTTTCATCTGTCGAACGAATTATTTTCGTTGCACCTATACAGCAATAAAAAATAACTGCTGTACTATAGTACACCGAATAAGAAATAACAATGCATCAGAAACTTATTATTCGATGTACTAGCACTACTATAATACATAAATCAGATTATGTCACATAAAAATATTATAAACCGTAAAATTTATCATTTACCACGGTTAATTCTTTTTGTGCTCAGCCATGTAAGCCTCTATATCCTCCGTGGTTCTGATGATATCCTCCGACAGACACACTGCACCATCCTCGGTGATAAGCACATCATCCTCAATCCTGATACCGATTTCCCATTCATCTATATACAGTCCCGGCTCATCACTTATGATTGCTCCCGGACGAAGCCTGCTGTTTGAGTCAACTGTCACGTCATGCACATCAATTCCCAGATGGTGTGACACGCCATGCATGTAATACTTAGAAATCTCTACAGAATTCTTTATAAGTCCAAGCTTCATAAGCCCGTCTGCAAGCACATCCTTACATACTTCATTTAATTCCTTTGTAGTCATTCCCGGCTTTGCAGCCTCGACAATCTTTCGGTTTGCGGCAAGCACAATATCATATACCTGTTTCTGGCGCTCGGTAAACCTGCCATTTACCGGATATGTTCTCGTAATATCCGAATTGTAGCCATCTATTCTGGCTCCAAGGTCAAGAAGGACCAGTGTTCCATCCTCCATCGTCTCACGATTTGTGTCATAATGAAGCATTGTTCCATTCATTCCGCTTCCGGCGATTGTTGGGAACGCTGTCCACTCTGCCCCACCGCGTCTTATGATATATTCAAAGTCAGCCTGTGCCTGATATTCTTTCATGCCCGGCTTTAAATTAGCCATTACATTGCAGAGTCCGTCCTTTGTGATAGCGATTGCCTTTTTGGTGAGCTCAATCTCATCCTCATCCTTCTGCATACGCTCCTCTGCCACAAGTGGGAAAAGATTCTTCACAGCAACTCCCGGATAATCTGTCTTAAATTCATTGGCTTTTACCACATTGTAATCCGGTAAATCCACTTTCTGATGACGATACGTGTCAAAATATGCTGTGTATACATCCTCACGCGTCATTATCCTGTCCAGTGTGCTCTCAAGCTCATAAATATATTCTACTTCGTCAATTCCTGATATTTCCTCGGCTTCCTCCATAGTCACCTTTCTGCCGTACCAGCGCTCCATCGTAGGGTCTGCCTCCTCTATGAAGAGCATTGTCTTAGCAGGCTCTACACATTTATCCAGGACAATGACCATGTTGTCACGTCTAAGTCCGGTCAGATAGAAGAAATTGCGGTTAGCCTGTGCTGTGAATAAATCATACTCATCTGCACTCACATGGTGCTCGATGCCTGAGTACAATATTGCTATAGAATTGTCCTCCATCTTGTCTAAAATTCTTTGTCTTCTGCTTTCAAAATCCATTTTGCTGCCTCTTATTCATTATTTGTAATGCCTGTCTTCAAAAATCGCTGACATTCATACGCCCTTACGTTATCACAATATATGTATTTTTACAAGCCATTTGTACCCGCTAATGCAGGAATCAAAGGTTTTCTATATTTATATATTTTCTTTCTCCACATGCAGACATAAAGAAATCCCTTGAAAATACTGGATTTCCAAGGGTTTTGATGTTCTTCTGATATTCTTTGTAATTATCTCTTTGTTAACGTTTTGAGAACATGAAAAGCCCATAAATAGGGGATTTGTGTATGGCAGTGTTGCATATGTGTTGTATGCGGTTGGCTGCCCACACATTCCCAGAGCTACTCATTACTTTAGCAAAGAAAGGATTAATACCATGAAAATACATTTTGCTTACTATAACCAGTACAAGAACGGAATTGATATTACTTTTGCTGATAATACACTTCTATTCTTATCCTGTGCAGAAGCTGAAAAGAATCTCCATACTACACCTAACTCTCAAAGGCATATTGATAACCTTGCGATTGATGAGCCACTTAAATATGCTGCATTGGCTCTTGATTGTGAGTTGCAGGATTGGGCTAATGCTATGGATGAGGATTGGAATATTTAATATTCTATCAAACTATTTTCAAAAAATTCAAATGCTACTCCGTATAATATTTCATCATCCGAAGATACACTTCTAGTATGAGCACCGACAGTTCTAGATCTATTTAAAATATCCATATATGCTTCAAATTTACTTTTGTCTGGGAATATCATAGAATAACTCTTCCAATCTTTTTCCATTACAATTTTTATCTGTGATAAATATAGCTCCTCTATTGCACTTTTTAATGAAGGAGCATTTAACATTTTTGTTTTTTGTGTAACATCCGTTGTTGTTTTATCAACAATTGAAATAAGTTGCTCTTTTGCTTTTCTCCCATATTTCGACTGCAACGAAAATAATATAATGCTTCTAAGTTTTTCTTCAATACTATCCCTTCTAATATTTATTCGTGCACGTTTATCTTTTTGCTTATTTAATGTTGAATCATAAACAAACTTATTCTTTATGTATTCTTCAATAGATTTTATTCTAATAAAATATTCTCCGTCAACTTTTTTAATAATGCAATATCCAACTAAGTGTTGAATTCCTTTCTCTCCCAATGCCAGTTCCTTTTTAAAAGCATTTCTTCCATCCAACGCTAATTTTTTTAATAATTCAAATTCACTTGGATAATAATTTGTTATAACACCTAAAATTTGTTCAATTACACTTGTCATCCCTTGTCTATATTCATCACATTTTAAATTATAGCTATATATAGATATTTTTGTAGGTCGTATAACTTTTCTTGCATTTAAATCCCTATTAATTTGACTACATACTTGTCTTATCAAAAATGGATGTCCACCATAGTCTTCCATCATCTTTGCATAAACTGAATCTTCAAATGAAATTCCTAACCTACCTCCAATACTAGATACCATGTTCTTTATATCTTCATATTCAAACAACGATGTATATATAGGATTTATCATTCCAAAAATTGGATTATCAATGTTATTTATTGATTGAATTTCGACACACATTGGATTAACACCCGCCACCACGAATGACATATATTCATCATTTGTCTGTATTAATGCGCGTATTGCTTGCCAAAAATACAAAGCATCATTTTCATCCTTCCACCATTTTGAAGGTGATGTAGAATATCCAATACTTTCTATTTCATCTAAAATCAAAAGTATTCTTTTTTTCCCAAACATTTCATACAACAATTTTATATCATCTGTAAAACTATCAACAGCATTCTTTTCATTATATCTTTGTTCTGAAATCTCTCTATTCCATACTTCCTTAAGTACAACATTTCCATTTTGTGACTTTTCCTCAGAATATTCTTTAATAATCCGTTTTATTATATTTTTTAATAACTCATACCATCTAAAATGATGACACCCCGAACAGTCTATGTAAATTGCAACTCCATCTGCCTCTGCAATTCTTAATTTAAGTAAGTTGAGAATTGATGTTTTTCCAATTCGTCTCAAACCAAATAAACCGCCCTCTTCCCCCTGTTTATACATTGCATACAATTCTGAAATAATATTAGTTCTATCTTTACCAAAAAATAATGTATCATTTTTTAATGGTACCGCTATACCAAACAAATCCTTTTCATACAAAAACTCCCTCATTCTATTACTCAATTTATCTTTATCAAAGCCTTTAATTAATTCTCCTACACTAAATGGTACAATTAAACGTGCATCCGGATTTTCAATCCTATCTGCTTTTACTTTTTTTACAACATTTTCATCTCCATCTACAACAAAACATGTAACTTTATCTAACCGGTTTTTAAATTCATTATTTGTTACTAGCATATAATCAATGAAATCTTTCATTCTACTTTTAAAATCGTTCATTCCATCCCAACAACTCACAACAAGCAATTCATTACCCAAATTGTACATATTTCTCATATCTATAGTTGGCTTAAAAAAACAAACTGTGTATTCAGTACTCTTAAACTTTATTTGCCGTGAAAAGGTTATCAATCCGAATCTTGACAATTCATTTATAGCACGTATTACTTCTTTATTTCCACCAATTGTAATTTTTTTGCCTTTTATCTTTGCAATTCCAATTTGATTTTCCATAATGCACCCTACTTTCTTTTTATCATAATAATACACTTGTCAATTTTTCTATAACCCTATTCTCCATATCATCAATACTATAAATAGTATCCATAACATCAAATGTCTCCCTTAAATTTCCTCTAGCACTCTTCCATCCAATTCCATCTGTAAACCATACAAATGTAAATCCATCTATTGTATCAGCCTCCTGTGAAAGCATCTTATAACTTCGTGCAGTTTCATTAAGTTTAGAACCTCCTCCACCGTAGAAGTTTGTCTCAATAGCATAGATCATCTTGTCAGTCTTAATTACAAAATCAAATCTTTTAGCTGCTTTTCCCTGATTTGAAAGTGCTGATAAATCAATATTCCATTTAGATTCAATATCTTTCAAATACATCTCTTTAAAGTAATTCTCGTTCTTTTTAAAACCTGCTGCCACAATGTACTTCTCAACCAAATCTTCCATTTGATGGCCACCACGATTTTTACGTCCATTAGAATCTAAACCTGTTTCAATACCCAATGCATAATCTACCAGATTATTTACAAGATGATTTGCTATCATATCAAACAATCCTGTTTTTCTCATAAATACCTTGTATTGCTCTACCGCATAGTTCATAGTTTTGAAATTATATAAAAATGCTCCATCTTCATCCTGTGCGTATATTTCGTTACTCCTGACTGCAAGTAATAATGGTATACATTTTAATGTTTCCGGATATCTTGTCACTACCTTTTCAAACTCATCTTCTATATTCTTTGATCCAATTAATGAATTCAAAATGTTGAGTTCTACCTTGATTTCATCAACATTCTTAATGACCTTTTCAAAATCTATGTAATAATCAT